>PDVH01000069.1_pt1 | contig 28494 bp, 32 predicted proteins | sample 1369781 | NCBI WGS metagenome assembly PDVH01 (sample SAMN07795378, study PRJNA414565) | Alkali sediment metagenome, whole genome shotgun sequencing project. | isolation source: glacial lake sediment | place: Bosnia and Herzegovina: Donje Bare Lake | collected 2016-06
ATAAAATTTTAAAATTATTTTAAAGTGATAACAACATGAATCTTTTTACCTTTTCTCACATGGATTTCTCCATGCTCATTGAGATGGCTGGTATCAATCTTTTCATCGAACCGCTCTACAGGACGGTCATTGACATATATACCGCCCTGGGCTATCAATCGTCTTGCTTCTCCGCTGGTTCCGGCTAAACCGGCTGCACAGGCAAGTTTAAAGGCGGGGATACCCGCTTCGAGTTCAGACCTGGATCTCTCAATTGAGGGTATAGCTGACACATCACGCACAGCATCCTCTCTTGGAATGCTGCTTGATGGAAAAAGTCCTTTTTCCACAGGCTTGGTATTAAATTTCGTTGTAGAAGCTCTCCATGCAGCTGTAGCAGACTCGCGGCCATGTGTAATTTCAGTCGCTTCAAAGGCCAGGACGGCCTTGGCCATGTTCAGTCTCGCATCAACCAATTTCTTGACTTCTTTTATTTCCTCCATGGGCAAGAAGGTGAACAGTGCCAGAAATCTCTCAGCATCGGAATCATCCGTATTGATCCAGAATTGATAATACTCGTAAGGGGATGTCAATTCGGGATCCAGCCATACCGTTCCCCTTTCCGTTTTGCCCATCTTGTTCCCATGCGATGTAGTAATAAGAGGGAATGTCATGCTGAAGGCATTTCTTCCTTCAATCCTTCTTATGAGATCACTGCCGGCCAGCATATTACCCCACTGATCATTCCCTCCCATCTGAAGAATACATCCATAATTTTTGAATAAATATAGAAAGTCATAGGCCTGGAGGAGCATGTAATTAAACTCGATAAAGTTAAGGCCTGTTTCCAGACGCATCCTGTAGCTTTCCGCGGCCAGCATTTTGTTTACACTAAAGTGTTTTCCTATATCTCTTAAAAATTCTATATATTTAAGTTCCGTTAGCCATTCTGCATTATTTAATGATACAGCCTTACCCCTTCCAAAATACATATACTTCGACAGTTGTTTTTTCAAACACGACGCATTGTAATCAATTTCGTCACGGGTGAGAATCTGACGCATTTCAGATTTCCCGCTCGGATCACCAATCAGACCCGTCCCCCCCCCGATAAGGATAATTGGCCTATGTCCATATTTCTGCATATGCATCAAGGCCATTATTGGCACAAGGCTCCCTATGTGCAAACTTGTTGCGGTTGGATCAAAGCCAATATAACAAGTTACATTCTTATTCCGCAGAAGTTCTTTGAGCTCCGCCTCGTCCGTAACCTGTTCTACAAATCCCCTCTCGGTAAAAACATCATATACGCTCTTCAATTTCCGATCACCCAAGTTACCCATGAAGGATTAGTACAGCTCAAAACGCCACTTCATTCTCGTATGGTTTATCTATATTAACCCAAAGCTCCTTCGACTCGTTTCATTCGCTCAGTGTTAATCAGACGAAGTACTTTTTCAGTTTATTAAATTTATGGTTAACCTCTCAATTCCTCTGGCTCTACCGCTTTTTCCATCAATATCGACAATGACGCCCTGAAGTCGAACATCATCTTTGGCCACGTCAAACCTGTTCGGCACCTGGGTCAAAAACCTCTCAAGAATATCATCTTTCCTAATTCCGATGATCGAATTAAAAGGGCCTGTCATCCCAACGTCTGTTATATAGGCAGTTCCACCAGGTAATATACTCTCATCTGCAGTCTGCACATGCGTATGCGTACCCAGAACAGCGCTAACCCGGCCATCAAGAAACCATCCTATAGCTTCTTTTTCTGATGGAAATCTATAATAATTATCTTTGCTCTGTTCTTAATCTTTTCAATTTCTCTTTCAGCCGTCCTGAATGGACATTCAAGGGGCTTCATAAAGACTCTCCCCATTAAATTTATTACACCGACATGTATCCCTGACGAATTCGGCATAACAACGCTTCCCCAGCCGGGTGAACCATTGGGATAATTAGCTGGTCGAAGAAGCGTTTCATAGTCTTCGGCAAATTCTCTAATCTCCTTTTTATCCCATATATGATTCCCTGAAGTAAGAACGTTGATTTGGCTGCTGTAAAGCTCTTCAACAATATCTCTTGTCACACCAAATCCTGCAGCCGCATTCTCACAATTCGCAATCACAAAGTCTATTCCGCGCTCCGAAATGATTTCAGGCAAAAGTTCACGAACCGCCCGCCTTCCCGGTTTACCGACGATATCGCCTACTAATAATATCTTCATACTTTGCGTTCCCTATCTCGCATAATCCGAAACCCGTGTTTCCCTGATTACAGTCACTTTTATCTGACCGGGATATGTTAAATCAGTTTCAATCTTTTTAATGATATCCCGACAGAGCATGGCTGCATCATCATCCGAGATCTTTTCATTTTCTACAAGTATTCGGATCTCTCTTCCTGCCTGTATGGCATAACATTTATCAACTCCGCTAAAAGAATTGGCGATATTTTCAAGTTCCTCCAATCGCTTGACATATGTTTCAAGCATTTCTCTTCGAGCACCTGGCCTTGCTGCCGACAGGCTATCAGCCGCTTGGATGAGCACCCCTAATAGCGTATTGGTTCGACCATCATCATGGTGAGTGGCAATGGCCTGAACAATTTTGGAAGATTCACCAAATCGCTTTGCATAATCGGCACCGATTGCTGCGTGAGTCCCCTCTATCTTATGATCCACCGCCTTTCCAATATCGTGAAGCAGCCCTGCCCTTTTGGCCTCTTTAATATTCATTTTCAGTTCAGCGGCCATTATGCCAGTCAGATGAGCAACTTCAACAGAATGCTTAAGAACATTTTGAGAGAAGCTTGTCCTATACTTGAGACTTCCAAGGAGATAAACGATTTCAGGATTAAGATCATGAACCCCAACATCAAAGGATGTCCGTTCACCCGCTTCACGAATAATCGTATCAACTTCCGTTTTCACCTTCTTAACAATATCCTCAATTCTGCCGGGGTGGATTCTACCATCTGTAATCAACCTTTCCAGAGACATCCTTGCCACTTCACGCCTGATGGGATCAAAACTCGAAAGGACAACTGCTTCTGGTGTGTCATCAACGATTAAGTCTATACCTGTAGCAGCTTCTATAGCTCTAATATTTCTGCCTTCTCTCCCTATGATTCTCCCCTTCATTTCGTCATTGGGAAGATTGACTACTGATACCGTGTTCTCGGTAACAAATTCACTGGCATACCGTTGAATAGCATAGGTAATGATTTCCCTGGCATTTTTATCAGCAGTCCGTTTAGCTTCTTCCTCTATTTTTCTTATAATCATAGCCGCTTCTTGTTTTGCTGCAGCTTCCATAGATTGGATGAGATAATTTTTTGCTTCCTCTGAGGATATGCCTGCAATCTTCTCCAGTTTTTCCTTCTGCTCCGCAAGCATACGGTTTAACCTGTCGTGTTTTTCTTTTTTCTGCAGCTCCTTTGTTTTCATTATTCGCTTCTTTCTGTGATAAAAGGTCAATCCTTCGATCAATATTCTCCTCTTTGGAACGTAACCTCCTTTCCAGATTATCGAGTTCAATTTTTCTTTCTTTTGTATCTTTTTCGAATTCGGTTTTCGTTTTAAGGAGATTTTCCTTAGCCTGAAGCACAGCCTCCTTTTTAATGGTTTCTGCTTCTTTCTTTGCCTCATCGATAATTCTCGCTGCGAGGTTTTCTGATGATTCCAGTTTCTTCTTAGAAAGTTTCTGTTTCAAAGCATATCCCAGCAAGGCACCTATGGCCATAGCTCCAAATACAACAAAAATAATCAAACTTTCATATATCAAAGCCTTTTCACCTCCTTATCTATAATAATAAAATGAGCACTAAGGCTTGTAATGGATAATACATCATATACGTTACAAAATTAAACCTAAGTCCATTCGACTTGTTTTACTCACTCAGGGTCAGTTCGATTATGGTCTTTTTCCAAGGCCCCGCTTTGACAGGAGCACATCCCACAAGCCCCATCTTATGGGTGGGGAGCTACAAAAAGTCCAAGTCTCATTTAATAAATAGGGATATTACGGAAGGGATTTGAATGATTACACGGTTACAGGAATTATTCTGAGTGTAAGCTCCAGATACAGCAAAAAAACCCCCGCCTATGCCGTGTTAACCACCTTTTTGAACCTTCCGATAAGGTGGGCACCCTATTGTTGCTTCAGGCTTTCCACCCCCGTTTTTACGGGATGCTGGCAGACATGCACACCGCTAACAAGGAAAGGCCCCCGGTTCCAAGGTGTTGGCTCAAAAAACGAATGTTAATCACGCACATCGCAGGGGATAATATCTTTTTATTTTACCTTATCTCATTAATAAGATTTATCAACTTCTCAGATCTATTCTCTAATTGATTATAAACTCCCTGAACCCTAATATACTCGTCTGCAATGTTTAAAGCGGCCAGTATCGCAATATTCAAGTTATTAATATTACTGGCTGTTTTTCCTGCTTCTTCTATCTTGTTATTGACATACCTGACAACACTTTCCACATGCTCATCCCCTGAATCGGTTAAAACTGACAACTCCTGCCCCAGTATATTGATATTAAAACACTTTTCCAAATGCACGACCTTCTAATTATTGTACATTGATATCCTGAAGCAAATCAATTAGTGAGTCCACCTTAGTGCGTATTGTATTCCTTTCCTCGTTTAATCCCCTTATTTTATTACTTGTCTCTTCTAACTCCACTCCTTTGTTTTTTAGAAGCTCCTCTAATTCACGATTCTTCTTTTTCAACAATTCATGTTCATTTATAAGATTCTTAATTTTGCTTTCCAATTCCTCAAATTTAACGAGCTCCACAACTCACCATATCTCCCATACGTTTTCTTGATCGCACCTTGCATTAAATTCGTCTTAAAAACACACCATTTATTGTAAGAGCAACCAAATTTTGCAAAAAACCACTTAAGTAAATTTTATATAATGAATTTGTTTAAATTATGCCAATTCGGCCTATAAATGTCAAGCGCTTATTTTATTGTTTTAAGGCACTTCAGCATCTTCCATGACAGAATTAAAAAACCGGTGAATTGCATCCGCCATCACAGCCTTGTCATGTATGCTGCCAACAGTATTTCTGAACAAACTGCCACCTCTCAAACCCTTTGTATACCACAGGAGGTGTTTCCGGAAATTTTTGACACCGAGACTTTCCCCGAAGTAATCGATTTCCATATCCATGTGATGGCCTATAAGCATCTCCCGCTCTCCCGGAAGCGGTAGCGAAGAGCGCTTCTGTTCATCAATAAATGATATGATGTCCCTAAATATCCAGGGATTCCCAAGTGCACCCCTTCCCACCATCACGCCGTCGCAACCGGTTATGGTTATCATCGTGCAGGCGTCTTCGGGACTTCTTATATCACCACTTCCTATAACAGGAATACGCAGTTTCTTTTTCACAGCTTCGATAACACTCCAGTCTGCCGACCCGCTGAATCCCTGATCCGCTGAACGGGGATGGAGTATGACTGCATTTACTCCACAATCTTCAGCAATGCTGGCAATGTCAAGGGCTTTCATTTCACCATGATGCCAGCCCGAGCGAATTTTTGCGGTCAACGGTAATGGTGTCGCCTTCCGGATGGCTTGAAGGCTGAGGCGCACCCTTCCAGGATCTTTCATCAGAGCAGCTCCCGCACCTGTCTTAACGACCTTTCTGACAGGACAGCCCATGTTTATGTCCAGTAGATCGGCACCCTGATCTGTTACAATTTGTGCCGCTTCGAAAAGGACAACTGGATCGGATCCGAATATCTGGACGCCTAAAGGTTTGTCCTTCGGTGTAGAAGCAAGATATCGAAAACTTTTCATAGTCTTTCTGGTTATACCATTGGCACTTATCATCTCAGTAAATGCCAATGAACACCCGAATTCTCTCACCAATGACCGGAAAGGCAGATTTGTAATGCCTGCCATAGGTGCTAAAAAAACGTTATTTTTTAAGGTCAAATTCCCTATTTTTATTTGCATATCAATATGTGCTTTGATGCCCTTTCGAGATCTTCCAACGTATTAACACCCATTACTTCCAAGGAATTGGCAGAGACAAATGACCTGGTCTTAAAGCCCTTCGTCCAGGCAATGCCGACTATATCCGTCAGGTAATATTCTCTCTGGACATTTTCATTCCCGATTTCCTCAACCGCCCGGAAAAGGAACTTGCTGTCAACACAGTATATACCCGTGTTGATCTCTTTGATTTTTTTCTCATCAGGTGACGCATCTTTTTCTTCTATAATCCGCAACACTTCTCCTTCAAATCCACTCTTAATCACCCGTCCATAACCGTAAGGATCATCCAGAAGGGTTGTAAGAACTGTAAGAGTCGCATTTCCCGAAATATGGTTTTCAATAAGAGAGTTTACTGTTGAAGGCAGCAGCAGAGGGACATCACCACATAAAATTAAAATAGTACCATTAAAATTCCTGAATGTATCTTTCGCCTGAAGAACAGCATGTCCTGTTCCAAGTTGTTCACACTGCTCTACGAAAATCAACCCCTGATCACTGAACGTATCCCTGATAACATCTGCTTGATGACCTATGACAACTGCAATTTTCCCTACACCAACTGCTTTAGCCAAATCAACTGAATATGCCAGCATAGGCTTCCCGCAAAGAGGGTGCAGCACCTTCGCCAGACCCGATTTCATTCTCTTCCCTTTGCCTGCAGCCAGAATGATGGCACCAACTTTCCGTTCTTCATAATGCTTCATTAATTCACCTGATCTCTTGATTTTTAAATTAAGGTTAGGTCTTAATTTTCTATATCTGTATCAACGTCAATCGGTAACTCTATTAAAACCTCTTTGATGGATTTAGCGTCGGCATCTTCTATCACAAAAAGGGTGCTCTCGTATCTTAAGATATCCCTTCTTTTGGGTATCCTCCCCATTTTATAAAGTAAGAATCCCCCGAGAGTTTCATAGTTTCCTTCAGGAATCTCCAGAGGGATTATTTGCTTAATCCTTTCTATACTTATCTTTGCATTAAAAAGATATTTGCCCGACCCGATTTTTTTATACATCTTTTCTCCGCTATCATATTCATCTTCAATTTCACCTACAACCTCCTCAAGAATATCATCTATCGTAACAATGCCTACAGTACCTCCGTATTCATCAACAACGACTGCCATCCGCTCTCCTCTGATCAGCATTTCTACCAGTAGTTCCTTAGCAAGTTTTGTCTCCGGGACATAAAAGACCACTGGTTTCAGATATAACCCAATTGTCTCATCTTCGGAACGTGGAGGTATACCTGACACACGCCCATGCAATGCGTCAAGTAGATCAAAGTAATGAAGAATACCAATTATATTGAATATCTGTTCGCTATAGACAGGGATACGCAGATATTTTTTCTCAGCTGTAAGTCGCGCTGCTTCCTTAAGTGTAGCTGTAACCGGTAGGGAAATCATTGTCGATAGAGGTATCATGATTTTACCAACAGTTACATCAAAGACATCAATGACGTTCCTGATTATTTCTTTTTCCATGCCCAATATATCACTGTCTGCTCCCCTGTATCTGAGAATAAATTTCAAACCATCCTTGGTTATATAGGGAGAAGAAACTACGTCTTTTTCTCCTGTTGATATGCGGACTGTTCCACGGGAGATCATGGAGATGACAAATACAACTGGAAACAGCAAAAAAGATGAAACCAAGATAAACCATGAAAGTTTTAAAGCTACAAACTCTGCATGCTGCTGAAACAAAGTCTTGGGAACAATCTCCCCCATGATAAGAAGTATCGGGATCATGACGATAACAGCGACCACCGGACCTTTGGATGCGCCGAATATTGATATAAACAAGGCAGTCGCAATCGTAGTACTTGTAACGACACATAAACTGGTCCCACTTAACGTTGTAGAGAGGAACCATTCCGGCTTTCCCAAAAGTTTTAGAGTCATTACGGCAGAACGGGAACCACTGTTTGCCTTCTGTCTAATCTTATTAACGTCTGATGAAACGAGGGCAAGTTCTCCACCGGAAAACAGACCTTCAAGACATATAAACGAGAGTATCAAGAGGACAGATAATAAATTATCCATTAACTTGTTCCTTTCGCTTCTCAATCCGTATATTTAATATCCTTGCCTTACCCATCTTCTCTACCTTGAAGATATAATCACCAAAGCTAATCTCCTCTCCCTTTGTTGGTAGTTTACCGAAAAGATGGAAGACAAAGCCGCCAACTGTATCAAAGTCATCTCCAGGAATTGAGATATCTATAAGATTGTTCAGGTCTTCTGTAGGCATTTTCCCTGATACCATCAGCACTCTGTCATCAATTCTCTGCCACAGGTTTTGCCTTATGCCATAATCATCATAGATATCCTCAAGCAGGTTCTCAAGTATGTCCTCAAGGGTAACCATACCTGAAACACCGCCATATTCATCCACAACAATGGCAATTTTAATTTTTCTTGTCTGAAAATCTTGAAGCAGGCTTCCGGCGCTCTTTTCCTCAGGAACGAAGTATGGCTTTCTCAATAGTTTGTAAACATTAATACCCCTGCCTTCACCGGACATTCCCCCTATGAGATCACGGGCAAACAATATCCCCAGGATGTCATCCCGATCATTCCCATAAACAGGTATCCTGGTATGACGTGCCTTAATGATCTCCTTTTCCATCTCTGCCATACTAAGAGAAATGGGAAGACAAAACATCTCGACGCGGGGAATCATAACCTCTGAAACCGGCTTATCGGCCAAGCCAAACACTCTGTGAATGAGATCCCGCTGTGCCTCTTCCAGTCCCCCCTCCTTTTGGTAGACATCTACGAGGGTCTTAAATTCATCTTCCGTAATAGCTCCCTTCTCTATTGAAGTTCTGCCTGAGAACATATACACAAACAATCCGGATATTTTTTCTAACGTCCATACAACAGGACTTTCAATCTTGGAGATGATTGTCAATAAAGGTGAGACAAATGAAGAAAATGATATAGGACGAATAACGGCAAAGGTTTTTGGAATAGCTTCCCCGAAAATAAGCAACACAGGAGTAGTGATGGCAACTGCCAGCCACTTGCCGTCTACACCGAATGAATAAATACAAAGGGAAGCCATTATGACGGATATCGTAATGTTAACTGATTCATTACTTACCAGGATAGTAATAAGGAGTCTCCTCGGATGTTCTAAAAGCCTGTTTACATATGATAGGAATAGAGATCTCTCCTCCTTCATTTTATGAAGGTGTAGAGGGGTGAGCGAAAAAAGAGCGGCCTCTGAACAGGCAAAAAATCCCGAAAGGATAAGGAGAAAAACAAGTAATACAATTTTGAATGTAATCACGTAATCCAATTTTAATCCAAAGCCCTTCTCCCATTAAATTGAAAAAGGGTCCGAAGAGTCAAGGGTTCCGGGGTGCAAATGCTTACTACCAATGATTTTGCAAGTGCCTTGAACATCCATTGCATACACTCAAATCTTTGAATCCTCGACCCCTTGAATCCTGAAGATTGCATATTTCATACTTTATCAAATTTTATGTTGGAAAGACAAACTATTAATAATATGTAATCAGATTTGTTTGACTCGGATGATTTTTTCCGATATTTAAGAGCTCAATAGGGCAGAAGTTTCAAAATTAATGGTACGCGATATACGAGCAGGCAATAAATGCTCCTGAAAAATTTGCATGAGGAGAAATGATATGATTAACATCCTTTTGATCGGAAACGGTGCCCGTGAACATGCCATAGCTGAGGCAGTAGTACAATCAAAGCACCGCCCCAGGCTTTTTTCTTTTATGAAAGCCAACAACCCAGGTGTTGCATCACTCTCAGAAAAAGTCTTTATTGGAAGCTACAGCGACCTTGCTCAGGTCAATAGCTTTGCAAAAGAATGCCGCGTAGATTTCGCTGTCATCGGACCGGAAGACCCCTTGAATAACGGAGTAGTTGATTCCCTGAAAAAAGCCGGCATTCCTGCTGTCGGTCCCACAAAAAGCCTGGCCCGTCTTGAGACGTCAAAATCCTTCACGAGAAATTTACTCAGTAAATATAACATACCGGGAAACCCAAAATTTAAAATTTTTTCATCCATGGAAGGAATTAAACCATTCATCGAGGAGCTTGATTACATCGTTGTAAAACCGGATGGCCTGACAGGCGGCAAAGGGGTCATGGTTCAGGGAGACCACTTTCACACCAAGGAAGAGGCTCTTATCTACTGCAAACAGGTTTTAACCGAGCATCCGAATGTGATTATTGACGAAAGACTGGAAGGTGAGGAATTCTCTCTTCAGTGCCTGAGCGACGGCAAAACTGTGGTTGCAACACCACCCGTTCAGGACCACAAGAGACGATTCGTCGGCGATAAGGGTCCCAATACGGGAGGGATGGGTTCGTATTCATGTGAAGATCATACCTTACCATTCATGACTCAGAAAGATGTAACAGAAGGCCTTGCTATCACCCAACAGGTAGCAGAGGCAATTTATAAGGAGACTGGTGAATATTACAAAGGTATCATGTATGGCGGATTTATTATCACGAAATCCGGCATCAAGCTGCTGGAATATAACGCCCGCTTCGGAGACCCTGAGGCAATGAACATACTGCCCCTTTTGAAAACCGATTTCGTTGATGTATGCAGGGCCATTATCGATGGCACACTGGACAGAATGAACATCGAATTTGAAAAAAAGGCAACCGTATGTAAATACGCCGTCCCAAAAGGCTATGGTCTTCCCACGGATCATGCCGATGCCCAATCGACTTCGGCAAAAATCGAGGTGGGAAATGTGGGCAAAGCACGCCTTTACTTTGCATCTGTCGACAAGAGAAAAGATGGATTGTATATGAGCACATCCCGGGCTATCGGTGTGGTAGGCATCGCGGACAGTCTCGGTGAAGCGGAACAGATAGCGGAAAAAGCGGTATCTGCAATCAAGGGTCCAGTTGACCACAGGCCTGATATTGGTACACAACCTCTAGTAGAAAAGAGAATAAGCCACATGCGCCAAGTGAGAGGGTGATATTGTGAATATGTATAACATCAAAAGGGTCCTGATCAGCGTTACCGATAAGAAAGGACTTGTCGAGTTTGCACGAGGGCTTACGGATTTCGGTGTAGAGATACTGTCCACAGGAGGAACTGCCGCTCAGCTAAGAGCCAGTGGAATAAACGTGACAGATGTTTCCGATTATACCGGTTTTCCTGAAATGATGGACGGACGGCTTAAGACATTACACCCGAAAATACACGGCGGCATTCTTGCCTTACGTGATAATCAAGAACACATGAAAGCTGCAGCAGACTACCATATCGATATGATCGATATGGTAGTCATCAACCTCTACCGGTTCGAAGATACTGTAGCAAAAAAAGATTGTACGCTTGATGAGGCTATTGAAAACATCGATATAGGTGGCCCTGCAATGCTGCGGGCAGCAGCGAAGAACTACCGGTATGTCAGCGTTGTAACCGATACGGAAGATTACCCCAAGATTCTGAAAGAAATGAAAGCATCGGGAGGAACCATCTCGGAAGCCAGAAACTACGTTCTTGCTGCAAAAGCCTTCCAGCTCACGGCCAGATACGACGCCGCTATTTCCAATTACCTCGGCAGTATTGGTTCGAACGGGACCAAGAAAATGTTTCCAGATACTTTTACCGTTCAGTTTGTGAAATCACAGGATCTCCGCTATGGAGAGAACCCCCACCAGCATGCAGCTTTTTATCGGGAGCCCGATCAGCGTGTTTCTTCTATATCAGGCGCACACCAATTGCAGGGAAAAGAACTGTCCTACAATAATATAATGGACAGCGATGCCGCGTGGCAGATGGTATCCGATTTTGCATTACCCGCAACCGTCATCGTCAAGCATGCCAATCCCTGCGGTGCAGCTACATCCGGGAGTGACATCGCTACAGCCTATAGGAAGGCCATGGAAACGGACCCCGTTTCTGCCTTCGGGGGAATAGTCGCCATGAACCGGCAAGTCGACAAAAGAGCAGCCGAAGAACTGGCCAAAATTTTTCTGGAAGTCATTATTGCCCCGGGCTTCGACGAAGAGGCAAGAGCTGTGTTGAGTGCCAAAAAGAACTTGAGACTTCTCGAAATTCCATCTACCGGCACCCGCCCCGCCGGTTACGACTTCCGGAGGGTAGTAGGAGGGCTTCTAGTTCAGGATAGAGACATTGGTGATTTTGATATCAGGAAAGCGAGGATTGTAACAAAAAGGCCTCCCACGGAAGAAGAATACAAGGCATTAGATTTCGCATGGCGCATAGTAAAACATGTCAAGTCAAATGCGATAGTATATACCTCAAAAGACCAACTGGTTGGCGTGGGGGCGGGACAGATGAGCCGGGTTGATTCCGTAAAAATCGCTACGATGAAAGCCAAACTGCCGATAAAGGGCTGTGTTTTGGCATCCGATGCCTTCTTCCCGTTCAGAGATGGTGTCGACATGGCAGCTGAGTCAGGCATTACTGCCATTATCCAACCCGGTGGTTCTGTCAGAGACGAAGAAGTCATCAAGGCAGCGGATGAACATGGCTTGGCCATGATCTTCACGGAGACGAGGCATTTCAAACACTGAACCTGAATGAATGAAAAATTAAAATTCCAGTACAATCCTCATTCTTTGATTTTGCACTTTGCATTTTGAATTAGTCGGAATTTAGATATGAGGGCTTAGTCGCCCCAATGACAAGAAAACATGGAGATACTTTTAAAATGAAAGAAAAGCGAGGCCCCGTCGTCAGTGTCGTTATGGGGAGTGATTCCGACCTTCCCGTTATGAACGAAACCATAAAGGTTCTGGAAGACTTTGGAGTTCCTCACGAGGTTTTCTTGACCTCGGCCCATCGCTCTCCGGAAAGAACATCCTTTTTTGCGAAGGAGGCAGCTCAAAGAGGCATTAAGGTCATCATAGTCGGCGCAGGAGCCGCTGCTCATCTGGCAGGTGTAGTTGCCTCCCAGACGCTCCTCCCGGTAATCGGGATCCCCATAGATGCAACGGCACTCGGTGGGATAGATTCACTATTATCAATTGCACAAATGCCCGGTGGCGTTCCTGTTGCCACAATGGCTGTGGGAAAGGCGGGAGCAAAGAACGCCGCCCTGTTGGCTGTCCGAATCCTTGCCGTTGAAGATAACGCCCTTCGGAAAAAATTGCATTCATTTATCCGGGATATGGCAAGAGAGATAGAAAGGAAGCAGGAAAATCTTACATCATGCCGGAAGTCCTGAAAATCGATCCCAAGAATCCAAATACATACCTGCTTACTAAAGCTGTACGGATTATCGAAGAAGGAGGAGTCATTGCTTATCCGACGGAGACATTTTATGGACTCGGTGCTGACGGTCGCAACGAAAACGCCATTGAAAGAATTTTCCTTATTAAAGGAAGGAATATAAAAAATCCCCTTTCCGTTATTATTGGAGACCACAGTGATTTAAAATACCTTGCAGAGGAAATCCCGGAAAGTGCTCTCTGTCTTATAGAAACATTCTGGCCTGGAGCGCTTACACTTGTATTTACGGCATCTCGGAACGTTTCTTCCCGTCTCACGGCAGGAACTGGAAAAATAGGAATTCGCATCTCCAGCCACCCTGTTGCAACGGCATTGGCAAAAGCCTTCCGTCATCCTGTCACAGCGACCAGCGCCAACCCTTCCGGTGCGGGCGAATGCAATTCAGTCGCTGAGGTCATCAAATGTATAGGAGATAAAATCGATGCTGTCATCGACGGTGGACGGACACCCGGAGGGAAAGGATCAACTATCATCGACGTAACCGCCCGTCCACCGGTCATTCTGCGGGAGGGAACCATATCCGGCCCGCTGATTCTCCGTGCCCTCGCTAACAGACAATGGGAATAAATTCGAAATCATGATAGTAGCCATTTTGCAATGAAGCTTCGGATCAGCCTAATCCCAATTCCTGCCTTCTAAAATATTTCTAATCTGCTGCTCCATTCAATCGAGCAATCGATACTCTTGGGAATCATTTTACAGTTAAATTGTCTTGACATACAAGACTGCCTTCCCCTATACTTCACACACTAAGAGGCCAGTTCTTATCAATTTAATTGTAATAAATTATGATCACCCTGCAAGGGCCATTGACCTGGAAAATATCACCCTCTTGCCGATACAAGAAATGTTCAACTACTAATTTGATCCGTCCAAATGAAGTAAAAGACGTCGGGTATCATAAATAACAAAAGGAGGTAGTCTATGAAACGTTTCATATTTGTTCTGGTCATTATTGCATTATTCATCTGCGCTTCGGCATTCGCTCAGATAAAGCCATGCGACGAGCTGAAAGATGAGATCGACGCAAAGCTGCAGGTTAAGGGTGTGATGAATTATACCCTCGAAATAGTGCCTGCAGACCAGGTTAAAGAGCAAAAGGTTGTGGGCTCATGTGATGGAGGAAAAAAGAAGATTACTTATACGAAAGAGAAAGCTAAAAGCGGAAATTAAGATAGTTCAACCTAATTCGATTTATCCATCTCCAGCGCTGATCAGTCATCTATATTCGTGACTTTCGGGCCGTCAGGACAACCGTCTGGCAGGGCGGAAAAGGGAACGGCTATCTTTCAAAGAACGGGCTTCGTGATATGCGCCCTGCCACTCCTTATTAAACAGAATCTCACGGTAATAGCCGCTCGGCGCCTGCTGGTATAACAAATGTTTTAACCAAACCCGCTGGTTCCCGGGTAAACACGATCATGAAAGGGATCTGACCCCTGGGTCCAATCCTGTCATTAGACACATCACTTCCCTGGGGATTGGATAGTTCCTTTTGGATTTGATCCTCTGTCATGGTGGCAAGTTCATCATCAGTAAGTAGATTACCGCAATATGATTCTCTCACTCCAAGAACCACTGTGTATGCATCGGTAATCTCTCCCCTCACCTTTATTCTTGTCATGGGAAATGAAGACTGATTGATCGCTGTTCCCTCAATAACCCGGATGGTACCGATGGATATGTTATTGACCAGACGCTGCCTGACATCTGTCAGGTCGACCTGCGCGGGACCAACTTCCTCGCTTTTCTGACTTGTGCCGAGAATTCTTTCAAATAACGCTTGCCCCCCCATCCCGGTAAAAAATACGAAATATACACCCCCGATTAAGAGGACGATAGATAAAATGAGCAGCTGTATCCCCCGTGTCAGTATTCGTTTTCTCTCGCCTTTTTCTTTAGGAACGTCATCCTCGTCGTACATTCCTTCATCTTCCATCTTTACAACTCCAGTTGGCTCATGCTTGTCGCTGTCTTCAAAATCCTTGACAGGTACGGTGTCCAGTCGCTTGACTTCCTCTATTTGGTGTTCAAATATCTGTCCCTGTACTGTACCAATACTATCAGTTTCGGCTCCTTTTATAATATCCCTGGTCTGCTCTGTCCGGGATGTAATTTCAACTTTCTTCGGATTGTCCACAAAGAATACATTTTTGCATTGGTTACACCTGACCCATACGCCTTCCCCTTCAATTAGGGTTTCTTCAAACCTGAATCTCGTTTGGCACTTTTTACATTGAACGATCATGTACCCTCCATTTACATTTAATGGAAACTAGCACCCTCGCTTTTTTATTCTTTTCTGTTAAGGTTAAATTGTTCATTAGTTTTCCTCGATGACACAAACGTCCGGCAGGAATCGATACATTTCATTGAAATCAAGACCATATCCCACAACAAAACGGTCTGGTATATCAAAGCCTACATACTCGGCTTCAAACGGAACTTTTCTCCTCTCTTTTTTATCTAGAAGAACGCATACCTTTAATGATTCAGGCTCTCTTTCCTTGAGCTTATCAACTAAAAAATACAGGGTCAGGCCTGTATCTACAATGTCCTCCACAATAAGAACATCTCTGCCGCGTATTGGTGTCTCAATATCCTTAGTGATCATGATATTTCCCGAGCTAACAGTTCCTGTACCATAGCTTGCCAGTCTGACAAAATCAACCTCACATGGAATACGAAGGCACCGGATCAGGTCAGCCATAAATACAAAAGCGCCTTTAAGAATACCTATTAGAACCAACTCTTTCCCCTCATAATCCCGGGAAATTTCATCTGCCAACCTTTGAACCCTATCATCGATTTTCGGTTTGGAAATGAGAATCTCCTTTTTTACTTTGCCCATCAGACACTCCAATGCCGGGTATCGAAAAACATGAATACGTGTTTGCAAATTCATCAATGTTAGCCTGTATTAGGTTTTCTGCCTCCTTCAGTTCCTGCAAATTTCTAAACTCGGAAGAAAGGCTGACGAAAATACTGTCGAATCGTGATCCCTCACAGCCAAGTGCCCTGTAGTCTATGCGGCTGATCATATATTCCGAACCATCAAAATAATACTTACCGAAGCGATTGGATGCATATGACCGAAAAGGCCAGGAGATCTTAAAGGAAAAAAAACGAAGGACGATATCTTTGAAAGCACACTCTTTAAATTTGTCAGGTGACGGCATTTCACACACCCTCTCGCTGACCATGCGAAAATATGATTTTGCGAGATCGATATCTGTCACACACAGGCCATAAAGATACCAGTCGTCAGTAATATTCATCAAAGCCAGCTTTTCTTCTCTAGTCAGATAATGATAGCTGGGACAGAGATGTCCTTCACAGAGCCCTCTCCCGTAAAAGGAGGCGTCCCTCAGGTCCACACCCTTGTTCTGTTGCGGATGGAGGAGACACCCTATCTTCTTTTCCCCTTCATCAAGAAAACCGAGATATTCACAGCAGTAGATGACATCATATATTTTTGTCTGGTCTTCTGATATTTTTGTCATCTCAGAAAAACCTGCTATGTCTCCCGGACACTTAACAGTTTTGCGGAAACGATCCGTCCTTCCTCTTAATCGCCCGGCGAGAGATTCCTTCGTGCTGTTTGCGTAATTATAGAGTCCACAACATGCCCCGCAGGACTTGTATGCATCCGGCTGGCATAGGTGGATGCATTGGTCATCATTCATTTGAAGATAATGGTTTTGAAGGTATGCATCAAAATCCTGTATTCCAGGTTAAATCTCACCGCCTGGGCGGGGGCTGTAATCTCTGTCTTTACCTTATATCTGCAACCACATTTTATGCTCCTTTATATGAGGAATACAATTGCAGGTCAAGTATAAAGATGATAATATATCTGATATTATGAGACTTGTAGAAGAAATACCACTTGCCAATGGCCTTAAGGTTGAAGTCTGGGATAAATCCATATCTATTGCGGCAGATACAACAAAGGTTGAACTTTTGATCAGGAGTAAAGTTGAACTTAGATCATCTTATTTTACCAAACCCGAACATTTTGAACTCGTCAGGAAAGTCCTCGGACCGGAAATTTTTTTCGAATACAAAAAAGAACGACCCTTCGTAAACAATAAGAAAAAAGACGCGGTCTTTCAAGAACTGCTGGATGCTTTCAAGAAAGATTCTCTGCCATACCTATCCAAACCTATATTCCCTCGTAATTTCGCTCTGTCCAAGTATTGGAATATACAAAAAAACATTTATAAGTACCATTCTTATTTAGGGGGAAAACCCTCCTGAAGGGTATTTTTAAAGGGCCGGAACATCACTTAAATTTTTTTTGAGAAGAAAACCAAATAAATTATGTTGACAAATGATGATTTTTTTCGATAAAGTGCAACCCAAATTTTTCTGTAAGGATTATATTGTATGTATGCGGTCATAAAAACAGGCGGAAAACAGCATAAGGTCTCTGAAGGTGACGAAATTGCAGTCGAGAAAATAGCTGGTGGTAAGGGAGACATTGTTTTTTTTGATGAGGTATTGATGGTCTCCAGAGGAGAAAACATCACAGTGGGTACCCCATATCTTACGGGAGCAAGGGTTAGCGGTGAGATTATTGAACAGACAAAGGCCAATAAAATTAATGTTTTTAAGATGAAAAGAAGAAAAGGGTTCAAGAAGAAAACAGGACACCGTCAGAAATTGACAAGAATGAAGATAAAGGAAATTTCCATTTAAGCGGAGGGTGGCATGGCACATAAAAAGGGACAGGGAAGTTCCCGAAACGGAAGGGACAGCAATGCTCAGAGGCGGGGCATTAAGGTGTTTGGCGGCCAGAAGATTAACGCTGGTTGCATCATCGTCCGTCAGGTCGGGACTAAGATTCACCCGGGCAATAATGTCGGCCTGGGAAAAGACTACACAATCTTTTCCAAGATTGATGGTATCGTAATGTATGAAAGGCTGGACAAAAAAAGAAAAAAAGTAAGCGTCTACGCTTCATAGCCAGCTTTCAAATAAAGAGGAGGCTTTTAGGAAAATGGACGAGCGTGAAACCGGCGTTGTTAAATGGTTTAACGACAAGCAAGGCTATGGTTTTATCTCCCGGGACTCGGGAGAAGATGTTTTTGTTCACTACACATCAATTGACGGGGAGGGATTTCGCAGTTTAGCAGAAGGGGAACGTGTAGAGTTCACGGTAAAGCAGGATAATAAGGGGCAGGCAGCCGTGAATGTTCGTAAAGTATAATAAGCTATTCTATTATGGCCATCCAGTGAAAATGGCCGAAAATTTCATGTAATGCATGTGAATTCCTTCGAGGCACTTATTTAAGTGCCTCTTTTTTTTAAATATCTTTTTTATGAAATTCATTGACGAAGCAAAAATCTATGTGAAGGCGGGCGATGGCGGCCGTGGTTGCGTAAGTTTCAGAAGGGAGAAGTTCGTCCCCCGCGGTGGGCCGGATGGCGGAAATGGCGGCCGTGGAGGTGATGTAATTATCCGTGCCGAAAGCAGTCATAGAACCCTGCTTGATCTTAAGTATAAACAGCACCACGTGGCAAAGCATGGAGGACATGGAAAAGGGAGCGACAGAACCGGCAAGGATTCTCCGGATGTCGAAATCATTGTTCCAGTAGGCACACTCGTTAAGGATTTGGATACCGGCGAACTTCTGGCTGATCTTGCAGTTGAAGGAGAGAGTTGTATTGTTGCAAAGGGAGGCACAGGTGGCAAGGGTAACGCATGGTTTGCGACATCAACAAACCAGGCACCCCGTTATGCACAAGGAGGAATAAAGGGTGAGGAACGTTGGATCAACCTTGAACTGAAGCTCTTAGCAGATGTGGGCATTATCGGTCTTCCCAATGTTGGAAAATCGACTTTCATATCTAAAGTCTCAGCTGCAAAACCCAAAATCGCCGATTATCCTTTCACAACGTTAGTGCCCCATTTAGGTGTCGTAAGGTATGGGACCCAAGAAACCTTTGTCATTGCCGATATCCCCGGTTTGATCAAAGGTGCTCATGAGGGTATGGGAATGGGAACAAGATTTCTGCGACATATTGAAAGAACATCCGTTCTGCTTCATATACTTGATATTTCGGATGAATCGTGCAGTGATGCCTGGCAGAATTTTGAAACTGTCAATCGTGAACTTGCACTTTTCAGCTCTGCCTTGATGGAAAAGCCTCAGGTTGTTGCCATTAATAAAATCGATCTTCCAGCAACAAGAGAAAGACTCAAAAAAGAAATTGACATCTTTAAAAAAAACGGCGTAGAGATATTAGCATTTTCCGCTGTAACGGGGAAAGGAATTGACACTGTGATAAATGAAATCACAAAAACTCTGCATATGGAAAAGGTAATTTAAAATATGGCGCGGAAAACAATCCTGGCAAACGTGAAGCGTGTCCTTATTAAAATTGGCAGCGCCGTCTTAACAGGTGAGGACGGTCTTGATCTTCAGATTATAGAACAACTCGTAGATGAGATGTCACAACTCACGAAAGAGGGATACCAGATTGTTATAGTTACCTCAGGCGCCATAGCATCCGGGAAACACAGAATGGGGATAACGGGCAAGCTGAAAAGCATGCCTCAGAAACAGGCTGCCGCTGCTATCGGACAGAGCAGGCTCATGAGGGTTTATTCCAATTCCTTCGGAAAATACGGCATCTTCGTTGCCCAGATTCTCCTGACGATGAGTGACCTGACAGATAGAAAACGATTTTTGAATGTACGCAATACCCTATCCACTATAATTGAGTGGGGGGTTATCCCCATTATCAACGAGAATGATTCGGTAGCCGTTGATGAAATAAAATTCGGGGATAATGATCATCTTGCCGCCATGGTCACAAATATTGTTGATGGCCACCTTCTGATCAATCTGACCAGCACAGAAGGTCTGTACGACCGGAGTCCCTCAAAATCTAAAAAAGCAAAACTCATCACCCTGGTGAAAGAGTTTACGGAAGAAATAGAGTCAGCAGCAACAGATGAGACAACTGAGGTCGGATTGGGCGGCATGAAAAGCAAGGTCATTGCTGCCAAAGCGGTGACTGCATCGGGCATCCCTTGCGTTATAGCCCCCGGCAAAAAGAAGGGTGTTCTGCATGATATTTTTGCAGGTAAAGAAATAGGAACCCTCTTTCTGCCCGCGAGCGAACACCTGAGCAGCAGAAAGTACTGGATAGCCTTTACCTTGAAGTCTCAGGGTAAACTGTTTCTTGATGACGGGGCAAAAGAGGCTCTTATTGGGGAAGGGAAAAGCCTGCTTCCGTCAGGTATAACCAACGTAGAGGGTGATTTCAGTATCGGTGACCCGGTAACCTGTGTCGATATGGAAGGAACTCAACTGGCCAAGGGACTGGTTAATTATAGCTCCTCGGACATCAGAAAGATTATGGGGCTGAAGACATCCAAGATTGAACAGGTCTTAGGGTATAAAGATTATGATGAAATCATCCACCGGGATAACCTGGCTGTTATAAAAGATGTCCGAAAACAACAAAAACACGGCTGATACCACCCACACTCACAAGAAAAATCGCGGCAATATTTTTACATTTGAATCAAATACTACACCCTCCATATTGAGGAGGTCTCTTTTCATCTTCAAGCCACCTCCGAAACCACACAAGCTTCCGTCAGCCTGTACGATCCGATGGCAGGGAACAACGAGGGGATAAGGATTACCCGCAAGGACGCGCCCCACCGCTCTTGCACCTTTGGGAATTCCGATCTTTTTTGCAAGCCTCCCGTAAGTACTAACCCTTCCCTTTGGAATTCTCATGGCCTGGCTGAGAACCTTTCTCTGAAATTCACGGCAGATGCTCAAATCAATAATCGTTCGAGGAAATATCACATCCTGTCCCGTCAGCAATTTCTTGATGCACTCGCACACCTGATCAATCAAACTATGCGATCGCCTGACGGCATCAGGATATGACTGCCGGATAAGGTCTTTCATCCCCTCACGTTTAACGGGAAGAAAGATTCTCACGATGATTGGCGTATCGCTTTTCTGCCTCCAGACAACTCCGACATCTCCGAAGGCAGTAGCCGCTAAAGAGTAATAGACTGATTTCATGTTTCTCAAGGCCTCCTTCCATTTATACCATATGTTCGATCAGAATTTTCACACCAATACCGATCAGAATAAGACCAGCCAATATTCCCACCCTCTTGCCTACTATTTTCCCCAGCTTTTCCCCGAAGAACATCCCGATAGCCGTCATAAGAAAGGCGACAATACCGATAATAATACTAGGATAGATAACAGGTATCTTCAAGAAGGCAAAACTGAGACCAACAGCCAGGGCATCAATACTCGTAGCCACCGACAATACAATGAGGGTCAACCCTTTCGTCGGATCAACTGTGTAAACCCTTGCCTCGTCATTAAATGACTCCGCAATCATTTTCCCGCCCACGAACGCAAGCAGTCCGAAAGCCACCCAGTGATCATATCCTGCAATGATATTTGCTACCGACATCCCGGCAAACCACCCTGCCATGGGCATAAGAACCTGGAACAGTCCGAAGGAAAAAGAAAGCCGAAACACCGGTCCGAATGATATTGTCCTTGCAGCGGCTCCCACACCGACGGCCACCGAAAAGGCGTCCATACCCAGGCCGATGGCGATGACCAAAATGGACGGAAAGCTCATTCTTTCTATTCTCCCGCCTGATCTTTCAGAAAGGCATGGATTCTTGCAGCCATCTTTCTGCCGATGCCGTCAGCCTTTTGCAGAGCATCCACCGAGGCTTCTCTGATCTTTCTGATATCGCCAAAGGACACGAGCAACGCTTTTTTCTTGGATGCACCGATGCCGGGGATGGCATCCAGTACGGACCGGAAATCCCGCTCGCCCTTCAATCTGCGATGGTATGCAATGGCAAACCTGTGCGCCTCATCCCTCACCCTCTGGAGCATAAAAAGGATGTCAGGCCATCTTGAAATGTAAACGGGATTTTTCTTTCCGATAAGATAAACACGATCCCCGCCCTTGTCGGTTTCCCTTCCCCTGCCCTCCTTCGCCAGACCGATGATATCGATCCCCTCTATATCCCGGTCTTTTAAAACAGTTGCCGCTACCCCCAACTGTCCCTTTCCCCCGTCTACGACGATCAGATCCGGGAGGTTATCTTTCCTCATATACCGGCGGTTCAGGACTTCATACATCATGGCATAATCATCAGCCTCCTCAACAGTCCTAATTCTAAAGCGCCTGTATCCTGCCTTCCGCGGTCTCCCATCCGCAAAGGTCACCATAGAGCCGACTGCGTATTTTCCGCCGATATTTGAAATATCAAAGCACTCTATATGGCCCGGTATATTTTTTAATTTGAGCGCTTCGGCAATTGCACTGAGTGTTTCCTCCGTATCAGTTGCATGTTTTTCCGCCTCGAACATACTTTCAGCGTTGCTTCCTGCAATGTGGAGAAGCTCCATTCCCTCGCCTCTTTTGGGCACGATTATCCGAACCCTTTTCCCTTTCTTCTCCGAGAGCCATTCCTCCATAACTGCTTGGTCTTCGATATTTTCAGGAATGACTATCTCATCAGGAATATAAGCCTCGCCGTCATAGTATTGTTTCATAAGAGACGATAGTATTTCCGAAGATGTGCTCCCTATCTTTAAAAGGGGAAAACCCCTTTTCCCGATAATCTTGCCCTTTCTTAGATACAGCACGCATATCTGAGTCAGGTTTCCCTCCCTATAAACACCAAATACATCCTGATCCTTGAAGGACATGGATACTACCCTCTGTTTCTCCAGCGTCTCCTTAATAGCAGCAATTCTGTCCCTCAAGGCGGCTGCTTCTTCAAAGTAAAATTGATCTGATGCAGCATTCATACGTGCGTGAAGATCGGCAATCAGTTTCTTCTCGCGCCCTTCCATGAATGCTACACTATCATGTACCAGCCGCTGGTACGTCGGCTCATCAATCCGGCCGACACAGGGTGCGAGGCATCTTCTGATTTCATACTCAAGACAAGGCCTCTTTCTCCCTTTCAGTTCCTGATCTCTGCATGTACGAAGAGGGAATATTGACTGAAGAAAGCGGAGTGTTTCTTTTGCCGAAGCGCTCGACGGGTACGGACCAAAATATTGAGATCCATCTTTTTTCGGATGCCTGACCAGTTGGAACCGCGGGAACGCATCATTTAAATTGATCCGTAAGTTGAAGTAGGTTTTATCATCCCTAAAAATAACATTGTACCGGGGCCGGTGTTCCTTGATCAGGTTGTTCTCCAGTATCAAGGCCTCCTTCTCTGTTTTTGTAACGATGAAATCCACATCATGAACTTTGGAAACAAGAAAAGGAATCATAAATCGTGAGTCTGTCCTGCTGAAATAGGCCTTGACGCGGTTTCTCAGATTGTTGGCCTTTCCGACATAGATGACTTTTCCATCCCTGTCTTTCATTAGATAGACGCCGGGTGACGCGGGCGCATTTTTTACCTTGTCTGTTAATTCGTTGGTCATTGGAATGCAGCTATTACTCCGACAACTGATTTTGAAATGTTTTTTCCGCATAGAGACTATGTCACGATACCGTTTCTCAAACCTCACTCCCCATTTCCAGTAAAATACCGGTAAATTCCTTGATCTGATCCCGGAGCTCCGCCGCCTTCTCAAACTCGAGATTTTTCGCTGCCTCCTTCATTTCCTCTTTCAATTTCTTGATCATGACAGGCAGTTCATTTTCCGGAACATAAATCTTCCTGTCTTCTGAAACAACAGGCACCGTAACATAATCGGCTTCATAGACAGATGCAAGGATATCATGAATGGACTTCTTTATGGACTCGGGGGTGATATAGTGTTCTTCATTATAGCGCCCCTGGATTTCCCTTCGCCTTTTTGTCTCACTAAGACAGGCCTTAATTGAGTCGGTTATTTTATCGGCATACATAATCACCTGCCCCGAAACATTTCTAGCAGCCCTCCCGCTGGTCTGGATCAGTGATCTCTCAGAGCGCAGAAAACCTTCTTTGTCGGCGTCTAGAATAGCAACCAGAGACACTTCGGGGATATCGAGGCCCTCCCGCAAAAGGTTAACTCCGACTAAGACATCAAATTTCCCCAAACGCAGGTCCCGGATAATGCTGACCCGCTCCAGGGTATGGATATCAGAATGAAGATACTTCACCCTGACACCGAGATTCTGGTAGTAGGCACTCAGATTTTCCGCCATCCTCTTGGTCAGGGTAGTTACCAGAACCCGCTCGCCTTTTTTCTCCCTGTCACGTATCTCAGCGAGGAGATCGTCAACCTGATGGCTTACAGGCTTCACAATTATCTCCGGGTCCATCAGGCCCGTGGGTCGTATGATCTGCTCCGCAACTCGTCCCCGGGCATTCTTCAGCTCATATACGGCCGGCGTAGCCGATACGTATATCCTCTGTTTCCCGAAGCCTTCGTATTCTGCAAACATCAAGGGCCGGTTATCCAGGGCGGAGGGTAGGCGGAAGCCATAGTTTACCAGTGTTCCCTTTCGTGATCTATCGCCTCGGTACATACCGACCAATTGAGGAATGGTGGCGTGGCTCTCGTCAATGATGACCAGTGCATTATCCGGGAGGTATTCCATAAGGGTAGGAGGGGGTTCCCCCGGCTTCCGGCCTGTGAGGTGCCGTGAATAATTTTCGATTCCCTGGCAGTAGCCCATCTCTTCTATCATTTCCATATCGAAGTTTGTTCTCTGTTCCAGTCTCTGCGCCTCAAGCAGCTTGTTCTCCCTATGCAGCTCCCGGAGTCTCTCTTCAAGCTCTTCCCTGATCGCCGAAATGGCACGCTTCAAATTGTCTCTCGTCGTCACATAGTGACTGCCGGGATAGACGGCCATTTTTTGGACGGCACTCATTTTTCTTCCCCTGAGGGGATCCACCATGGAGATGGACTCGATAGTGTCTCCGAAAAATTCCACCCGGACTGCCTTTTCTTCTTCGTACGGCGGAAAGATTTCTACGACATCACCCCGGACACGAAATGTCCCCCGATGAAAATCAATGTCATTACGCTCATACTGAATCTCCACCAGCCGGCCCAGCATCTCATCCCGTGGAATCTCCATACCCTCTTCCAGGCGGAGCAGCATGCCATAATAGGCCTCAGGAGAACCTAGACCATAAATACAGGACACACTTGCCACAATGATGACGTCGTTCCGCTCCAACAGGGAATGGGTCGCGGAATGGCGCAGCTTATCGATTTCCTCGTTGATCGAGGAATCTTTCTCAATATAAGTATCAGTACTGGGGATATAGGCCTCAGGCTGATAGTAGTCATAGTAGCTGACGAAGTACTCGACGGCATTATCCGGAAACAGCATCTTGAACTCGCCATAGAGCTGCGCCGCCAGTGTTTTATTGTGCGCAATAATTAGGGCAGGCCTCTGCACGGCATGAATTACATTAGCTATGGTAAAGGTCTTCCCGGAACCTGTTACGCCAAGCAGAACCTGGTGGGGCGCCCCTTTCTCAACGCCTTCGACAAGCTTCGCGATGGCCTTCCCCTGGTCACCCTTCGGTTCAAATTCAGTAACGATTTGGAACTTGTTCATGTAAAGCCTTCGGCTTGATATTAAAGCTCAAAAAAAATTAGTGCTGCAAACAGATAATACGCCCATTACTTATTTTCCTGCAATAGACAAATCTTCCATATCATGCGTTCGGCAGAACATATTAGACATCAGGAGGGGGAAAAAGCGGCCGCCTGTGCTATCTGCTTTAACCTGATGGTTCGTCACTTATCGACCAATGATTGCCGGGAGGATTTTGATAATGCGTGATTCAGAATTCTCTGGAGCAAATCGTTTCTATTATTCCTGGTTATTTCAAACAGTTCAATATCCGATCGCTTTTTAACCTCTGCGATCAGCCCTTCACCTTTGAGGGCTACTGTTGCTATAAACAATTTCTCTGAATCCAATATAGTTCTTATAAGTTTCGTGAATTTTGTCGAAAGACATTCCATTTTTCCGATCTCATCAATCACTATCATGCCGGCATTGTCATCAAAAAGCGGAAGCTTTTCAATAAAGGCTTCAAAACCTGCAACGTCAACACCGTATCTGCCGACTTTGAATCTGCTCTTAAAATTTACATGGGCTAATGTACTACGATTGCCACGTGTGCTGATCAAAGAAAATCCCGTCCTAATGCCTTGTTCCCTGATCTCTTCCGTATAAAAACCGATAGGATCAATGAGTTTCACTACATTCAGAATCTTCATTATAAGTGTTGTCTTGCCTATGCCCGGAACGCCGGTAATCAACATGTTTTTCTTCATGGCTCAATTCCATCTTCAATTCGCAGATTCACCATAACGGATTTATCTCCCATTCCACAGATTAAAACGATGTTCGATTGCGCATAATCGCCGATGACCATCACTATCTGATATATCACCACAAGCGTGTGGCGAAAAATATTAGAAAGATATCATTTACCGCACGCAATTAATTCTACGAATTGCCCTCCTTAGACTGATTGCTTAATCTAATAAGTTTGCCCCGAACCAAATCGACGTGCTCCTGAAGTTTATAGACCTCGCCAAAGAAGGCTAAAGGAACAGAGATTTTATTGATCGACACCTCGATCCGGTCAATCTTTTCATGATAACCCGATATATCTTCCGGTTTGGAACTTTCCATCACTTCTAATTCCAGATTCTTTATTTCTCTATACCAGCGATAGAATTTCCGACGGTGCCGCCAAGAGTACAGCCAGGGTATGCTTCGTATTAATGGGATCAAGATTATGGCTACTGGGACCATAATTAAAATCGTGCGGTCAATAAACGCAGCTATTCCAAACGGAAGATAGTCAAGCAAAAAAGGCCGTCCCGATTTATAAAATCTCTCCGCATAGTTGGAGGAAGGGAAGCTCAGCTCTCTTGGCGAGGGGAATTCCCCTTTCTTATTCACCCAACCTGCATTGCTATGAATCTCAACCGCAGCGTCCAGAAGCAAATATACTAAAGCAGGATGAAGGTCTTTACGTACAATGAGACTTGTTGTCACTGCCAAGAGATGAACATCTTCTAAGGGCACTTTCCTTGAAACATCCAGTATGCCTTGGGGTAACACAACATGCGATAAAGCAGGGATAAGTCGGGTGTAAGCCTCAGCTTGCCTGAAGCTTAACAACTTCACATTGGGGGTATACAAAAGTTCCTTAACGAGAGCATTATCTTCTGTACCGATCATCATTACCGCATCTACCGTCCCTTCTAATAAAGCTTTATTGGCAGCAGCACCGGAAAGATCGAGTAGCACGGTTGGTGGAGCTGTACTATTATTCAGTTTAAGCAGATCGATGGTAAATTTTCGTACCCCGCTCCCTTCCGGTCCGACCGCAATTCTCTTCCCTTTGAGTTCGGATAGGTAGTTAAAAGTCTCTTGGCTTCGATAAAAAACCCAAAGAGGTGAGTAGCCTATGGCTCCGAGGGAAACAAGATCATTCGCCTCCGAGGGCGAACTCGTTCCATCTTGGACAAAACCGGCATCGACCCGGTAGGATTTATCGTTAAGACGCTTGAGATTTTCTACAGAGCCTGAGGAGGGAAGCAACTTAAGATGAATATTCTCACGCGCCAGTATCTGCCGGTAGCGTTCACCAAAAATTGCATAAGACCCATTTTCAAACCCGGTGGTCATAATTAAATTGTCAGGAGCCTTGAAATGATAGGCGATTATAATCGATAAGAGTGCGACGAATAAGACCGAAACGAGGATGGCCAGAAGACCACGATTAGATATAGAAGAAATGATTCTGCGTCTAATCTTTGCTTTTTGAGCCATTCTTTCCCTCTTAGAGGCACAGGTTCTTTTATATGGCGCCTATGGACCTATAGAATTAGATAGACAGAACTTAGGATCCAGGGGGTGTTAACCCTTTTTCTGTCTTATTAGGTACACGAGAGATACGGAGCTTTTTCTAATTGTTTTCACCTACTCTGTATCGTACATCGATGCAAACAGTGGTGATTACCACTTGAAATGAACTTCAATTTTTTTACAAATGAACGTTGTCCCGCTTACTTTTCCTGTCTCTCCGCTGATGAACACATTCGAGTTTTACTCCGCTGCAAGGAACGTCAAATCAAGGACCTTCTTTATCACTTTACTCTGGCCAATAATATCCTGAGTATTAATATTTTGCCTTAAAATACTCCTTAGTTTCTTGACCTCCCTTTGAGGTTTGACTTCTCAATGCCATTCCTGATCTGAAA
>PDVH01000070.1_pt1 | contig 28279 bp, 28 predicted proteins | sample 1369781 | NCBI WGS metagenome assembly PDVH01 (sample SAMN07795378, study PRJNA414565) | Alkali sediment metagenome, whole genome shotgun sequencing project. | isolation source: glacial lake sediment | place: Bosnia and Herzegovina: Donje Bare Lake | collected 2016-06
CTTGATATCCCTGTCCGCAATCTTACCCTTTCTCCGGAGAACTTTCAAAGCAGACTCAACACCCGCTCCTACTGACGCGGAATTCGGAAACGCAACATGCACCCATGGAAGTTTCCATGCAGTCGTCGGATAGGGAGTCGCAGTAACCTCCATACATCCCGTAGCATTAGTCACTACCGTATCCTTACCCAAAGCCTTAGCCATCAGGCGTATAGCCAGAGCCTCACCGCACCCCTGGCAGGCACGATGCCCTGAACTGTAATACTCTTCTTTGTCAACCAGCTTTGGGGCAAACAAATCAAAATTTTCTACAATACTCTTCATGATTATCCCCTCACTCCATAAATTTCATATGCTCTTTCGGGTTTACCTTTAGCTGCCATCTTGAAGATTTTTATAAAGTCTTCAACCTTCACATCACGACCGCCGAGGCCGATGATCTCATTCAAAATCACGGGACGAACCGGCTCATCGTACAGGACGGATTTCACCTCGGCGCAGAGGGGAGCAGCAGCACCGCCGGACATAACAGCCCGGTCAATAACGATCAGGCTCTTGGCCCCTTTCACTGCCTTTTTCAATTCATCAGCAGGGAACGGCCTCCAAAGCTTCAGGTCTAAAAGGCCGGCCTTTAAACCCTCTTTGCGCAACTCATCAATGGCGACCTGCGCCGTTTCACCCATGGATCCCATGGTGAGCATGAGCACATCGGCATCATCTGCCTTATATTTCATGATGGGCTCATATTTCCGGCCGAACATCGCCTCCCATTCTTTCCATACTTCAAGGATGACCTTCTTCGAATTGATGAGCGCCTCATCATTGGCTTTTTTCGCCTCGTTATAGATATCCGGGAGCCCCAGGGTTCCCATGGAAACGACATTATCCGGATGCAAAGCCGCATAGGGCTTGCGCGGCGGAAGGAATTTATCCACTTCCTCCTGATCAGGCATCATCATCGCCTCAACCACATGGGTAAGCTGAAAACCATCCAGATTGATGAGTACGGGCAGCATGACATCCGCATGCTCACCGATTTTAAAGGCCTGGATGCACAGATCGATGGTTTCCTGGCCGTTCGATGCGAACAGATTTATCCAGCCCAGATCCCTTACTGTCATGACGTCACTGTGATCGTTCCAGATGTTGATAGGACCCGATATTGCCCTGTTGCCAAGACACATGATTACCGGAAGCCTCATGGATGGAACGACCGGAACGATTTCATACATATAAAGGAGACCTTGTGAACTTGTCGCCGTAAATACTCGTGCCCCTGCGGCCGATGCGCCTGTACAGGCACTCAGCGCCGAGTGCTCGGATTCCACGGTTATAAATTCACAATCAAGATGCCCGTCTGCAACAATTTCAGCAAGGTGTTCAGGGATATGCGTATTTGGCGTGATGGGATAAGCAGCAATGACATCAGGTCTGCACATAGCGACCGCTTCTGCTGCGGCCATAGCAATTTCCATTCCAATTCTTTTCGACATTACCTATCCCTCCTCAGTCCTCTACCATCTTTATGGCACGGGGCCAGCACTCGTGGTAGCAAATGCCGCAACCCTTGCAGTAATTAAGATCTGCCGTAAAGAACCCTTCCGCGTCTTCCGTAATGCACGCCTCAGGACAGAATAAATAGCAGACACCGCATTTGATGCATTTCGTATTATCCCAAATGGGTTTTTGAGCCCTCCAGCCCCCGGTCAAATATGACCTTGAACTCCCAGGCTTCAATATCATCAACCCAGGATTACAATCTTGCCAGCTTTCTGGCCACTTCTTCTCTGTCATATGATACCTCAATACTCATTCACTTCTTAGTTAAATTTAACTTCGTCGTATGCCCTTTTCATGGCCGCCAGGTTCTTGTTGGCGATCCTGCCGAACCTGTGATCCACCGGACCCTTCACCGAATCAAGCTTCACCGCGTTTGTACACTTTATCAGCGCCCCAAGCATGGTTGTATTCGTAATCGGAACGCCTAGCTCCTTCCACGCAATAGACGACCCATCGACCGTAGCGATCTTCCCTTTAAATTTAGTTACTTCCGCAATTTCCTTTGCTGTTTTTGCCGTGTTAACAATGAGTATGCCTTCTGGTTTCAGTCCGTCGGCAACATTAACCATACCGATAAGACTCTCATCAAGGACAACCACTACATCGGGATTGTAAATCTGAGATCTGATCTTTATGTGGTGATCATCGATCCGATTAAATGCCGCAACCGGCGCGCCTCTTCTCTCAGGTCCGAAACTCGGGAAACCCTGAGCATACTTACCCTCTCCGATGGCAGTCAATGCGAGCAATTCAACTGATGTTACCGCCCCTTGACCGCCTCTTCCATGCCATCTTACTTCTATCATTGGAAAATCTCCCAGATATGGATTGATGTAGAAAGGTTTAGGATGTTAAAAACCTTAAAAACGATGCTCGGCTACCTATTACAAAAACAATTATCTGTCAAGTTTTTTTTTAAAAAATTATTCGCTACAGACTTTCAGAGTCCCCGCCGGTATTCCATGGACTTTGACAAAGTCATTTTGTCCATATACTTAAGATCACCACCAACGGGCACACCTAGGGCGATCCGGGTTACTTTGACATCCAGGCTCTTGACAAATTTGTTAATGAGAAGGGCTGTTGCTTCACCCTGGACACTTGGATTTGTAGCTACGATTATTTCTTCTACCCTGTTGTCCTCGATCCTTTTTAAGAATTCCTGCAATCTCAGGTGGTCAGGTCCGATTCCGTCGAGGGGGGACAGTGCTCCGTGGAGAACATGATAGGTTCCCCTGAAACTCCCGCTTTCCTCTATGGCAATGAGAGAATCAGGTTCTTCGACAACACATATGAGGCCTTTGTCTCGTGCGGGGTCTTTACATATTTCACAGAGATCCCCCTCAGCCAGATTGAAACATACAGAGCAAAGACGTATCTTCTGCTTGACTTCTAACACAGCCTCGGCAAGTCTTCGCGCATCTTCCTCAGACGCACGAAGGATAAAGGTGGCTAATCTTGTTGCAGTTTTTTCCCCGATGCCGGGTAATCTCCCGAGTTCCGCAATCAGACGTTTTATTGGAAGAGCGTAACCTGTCATTTTGAAATATATACTACGTCAAACCTGGAATGTTAAAACCACCTGTAATCTTCGCCATCTCTGCGGAGGCCATCTCCTGCGCTTTACGAATGCCTTCATTCACTGCCGCTGTAATAAGATCCTGCAGCATATCGACATCTTCCGGATTGACGACCTCTTTATCAATTTTCAGAGACAGGACCTCAAATTTTCCATTCAACACGACGGTTACCATACCCCCCCCGGCTGCTGCTTCAACAGTCATGGATTCCAGTTCAGCCTGCATACTGGCCATTTTTTCCTGAATTTTTTTTGCCTGCTTCATGATGTTTCCAAAATTATGTGTCAATGGACTACCTCCTGGTAATAATTATTAATGGTTCTTCATATTTGTCATAGCAAGAAGGGGCCGAGGGATCATAGGAGTCAAGTGCTCAAGATTTTTTCTATGCATTTCATTTAATCCTTGACCTTTGAATCCTGTTATTAATGTTATTCGTGATTTGCTTTCGTAATGACCTCTCGTACCACGGCACCATCAAAAACATCCAGCACCTTTTGCAGAAGTGGATGGCTGAGGGCATCTCGCTTGATATCATTGGTCCTGTTGTTATTTGTGGTGCCATTATTTATTTGATTATGCCTGTTGCCGGAATCAGATTCCAGAGGTTCGATCTTTACTGCAATATCCTCCCCGAAGTATTCCCTTGCAATCTCAGCAAGACGATTTTTGTCATTCTCGTCTATAAGAAAACTGTAATCTTTATGGATGCCAATTTTCAGATGTCTGTTTTCAAAACTGACGAATTCTCCTGACTCAATCTTGGACCCCAGGGGGGACCACCGCTTTTTTACGAATTCCTTGTAACCCTCCCAGATATCCCCGTTTTTTTTGTCGTCGCCGGTATCGTATCCGCTATGGACTTCGTCGACCATTCCCGCATGTGTGAGGCTGAAGAGCTCCTGTGAAGGAATGGGGCTAGCCTCCTTTATCTCGTATACAGTTGGTTTAGACTGGACCATGCCCCCGGATGTCAGTCTTTTCTCAAGACCTTCCATTCTGGAAAGAATGTCATCAATCGGTATCATCGGTTCGAGATAGGCCATTTTGACAAGGGTGGTCTCAAGGTTAATGCGTGGATTCTGACTTTTTCTCATATTTTCTTCTTCTGCCATCAATAAATCTAAAAGTCGCTGGAGCGTCTCACGTGAAGTACCTTCCGTTTGCTTATTCAAACCGGCCACTTCGTCCTCCCCCAGATCCAGCAGGTCATGATCCTTTCCCACAATTTTGGTAAGAAGTAAGTTCCTGAAATGACCGATGAGCAATTGATAGAAGTATTTCATATCAAGGCCGGCGTAATAACCCTCTTCGATGATCTTTAAGCAAAGGCTTGCGTTTCTTTCTAATACCGCCTCGGAAAGCCGGAAGAGAAAATGTTTGTCCGCCAGCCCTAAAATCGCTTCTATATCCTGATCCTTGATTTCAAAGCCTGCATAGGATATTACCTGGTCAAAGATGCTCTGGGCATCCCTCAAACTCCCGTCTCCTGCTTCTGCAATCCAGGTCAGGCCATTCTCGCTGACATGAACCCCCTCTGTCCCGGCAATTTGCCGTAAATTGTTCTTGATCTGCTTCAATGATATTCTTCTGAATTCAAAGCACTGACAACGGGACAGTATGGTCGCCGGTATTTTTTGGATTTCCGTCGTGGCAAAGATAAAAATTACATGTGATGGCGGTTCCTCCAGGGTCTTCAGAAGGGCATTGAATGCCTCTCTGGTCAGCATGTGCACCTCATCAATGATATAGAGTTTATTGCGGGATGATACAGGAGAAAATTTTACATTTTCCCGCAATTCCCTTATCTCATCAATGCCTCTGTTTGATGCTCCGTCAATCTCGCGGACGTCCATGGATATGCCTTCTACGATCTCCCGGCAATTGGTGCATACGTTACACGGTGTTTGCGAAGGCCCTTTTTCACAATTCAGGGCTTTGGCCAATATCCGGGCTACCGTTGTTTTCCCCACTCCACGGGGACCACTGAAGATAAATGCATGAGCAACGCGGCCTTGATGGATGGCATTCCCCAGGGTTTTCACCACATGCTCTTGCCCCACTACCTCTTCAAAGGTTTGCGGTCTGAATTTTCTTGCCAGAACGAGGTATTCCACTTTTGCTCCCTTTGTATGAAAGCTTTTAAAATATGGGTTATTATGTCATTCCGAGGAGCAAAGCGACGAGGAATCTTATTAGTTACTCAGTTAAGATTTCTCCCTTTGGTCGAAATGACAAAGTAGGAATTCTCTAAACTCTCAAAGCGAGAATTAATAATTAAAGCTCTCCGCAGTAAACTGCGGAGAATCTTCGATCCTAGAGGAATTATTATGTTCCCCATTCGCCGCTTATCCCGCAGCATGCTGCTGGGATTGCGCTCGCTTCCGGATTCATTTCGCCTATGGCCTTTCTCTGTGGTTTTACCTTGAGAAAGGCCAAGTCTTATTGAGATAGCCAGGTTTACCCGCAGCACACGTCGGTAATTGCTACCGTTGCTTCCTTCCGGACCTGGCGGGGTTTACAACCCTCTGTTGCACGGGACCCGGCTATCAAATTTTGGGGGATCAGGGATAAGTAACAGGCATCAAAAAAATTATGCCTCAGCCCCATTCTCTGATCCTTAATTTCCTGATACTGGCGGAGAGAGGGGGATTCGAACCCCCGGTACACCTTTGTGGGCATACACACGATTTCCAGTCGTGCCCCTTCAGCCGCTCGGGCATCTCTCCACATAATTACATAATTTGAGGGAACTCCCGTCTGGCTACCCGTCTATCCCTTTTTTAGATAAATATATAATCCACCTTCGCTGGCTTTTGGCGGAGAGAGGGGGATTCGAACCCCCGTGAGAGCTTTTGGCCCCCAAATCGATTTCGAGTCGATCCCGTTATGACCACTTCGGTATCTCTCCGCAAAATTACTTATGACTATGAATTAATTTTTAAGGCTATCCTCTTTTTATGGAAAAATCTACTCAAAATTTCGGCGCAAGCATCTTTCTTTACACCACCTGTTACTTCTACAGAATGATTCAATCTTTTATCATGCAGTATTTTGTATAGTGAAGAAACCCCACCACCCTTAGGATCGTCCGCACCAAATACGACTCTCTGTATACGCGACTGTATGATAGCTCCCGCACACATGATACAGGGCTCCAATGTCACATACAGGGTTGTACCTACAAGGCGGTAATTGCCAACCTTTGCCGCAGCTTTACGAATTGCAAGAATTTCTGCATGCGCGGAAGGATCCCCCATCAAAATAGGACTATTGTGTGACTTTACCAGGATCTCATCTCCAAGAGTGATCACAGCACCGACAGGAATTTCCCCTTTTGAGAAGGCCAGGAAAGCTTCTTCAAGGGCGAGGTCCATAAATTTTTCGTCATGATATTTCATAAATCACCAACTCTGACCGATATATATCAAGGTTAGATTTACATCTATCATAAAAGTTGATTTTTGCCTCCTCACTGACGTATGATTCAGGCTCTAAAGAAAGATATTGCACGATGTCAAAAAAAATCCTGATCATATCCATACTTATTTCGCTTACCAGTCATGTACTTGTATTATATCTGACTGGCTTTGCAGACTGGCGCGGGAAATCCCACAAGGAGGAAGTCTTAACCATTTCCTTGAAAGAACCAAAGGCAGATACGGAAAAAAAACAGGAGGAAAAAAAGGAAATCAAACCCTACCATCAGGACGAAGAAAATGTCAATAATCACAAGATGAAACGGGAAGATACAGTCGACCTTGGCAGTGCTGATGTTAAATACATACGTTACCTAAAAAAAATAAAGAGAAAAATCGAAGTTATATGGATATACCCCCAGGCTGCCTTAGAACATGAGGAAGAAGGAACCGCCATAGTTAAATTTTCAGTTAGCGAAAGTGGAGCCATACTGGCAAGTGGAATCGTTGAATCATCAGGCTCCAACTACCTTGACCAGGGAGCTCTCGACGTTGTCAGATCGGCTGCCCCCTATGATCCCTTGCCCGAGGAGTTTCAGCTTTCACAATTGAACATCGTTGCAAGATTTCAATATAAATTCACCGAATAGCCGTGCCATCACTTGACACGGGGAAGGACGAAGCGCATACAGCAGGAGCCTTCCTGGCCACGCCTTCGCGAAGGGACCATAACAATGTCTTAGATTTCAGAATTGATTTCCATTAGAACGCGGTCCAGCTCAAGGAGCCGGTCTCTGAGCTCTGTCTGTTCCACCCACGGCTTTGATTCCATCTGAGACCTGCGTTCCTTAAGGCGTGCAAACCTGGCGCCTATATCTTCAAAAATATAATTCCAATCAATGCTGGGAACAGCTTTTTCCGGATAATCCACCCGTTTGAGCACCTGTCCTGGTTCGAGGGTTGTTTCCTCCAGATATTCCGGTATCAGCACCTTGAACCCGAATCGCTCCTTAATCAGACCCGCAAGCACCTGCTGGGCTGAATATTCCCCATGTATAAGGAAGACCTGCATGTCACGAGTTTGAAAATGACTCAGCCACTGCAGAATCTGGCTTTGGCCTGCATGGGCAGAAAATCCGTTTATCGTAAACACTCTGGCTTTCACGGCAATCTCTTCATTGAAAATACGAATTTTCTTCGCGCCATCGACAATCTTACGACCCGTCGTCCCCTGGGCCTGGAAACCGACAAATACAATACTGGCCCCTTCCCGCCAGATGTTATGCCGCAGATGATGTTTTATCCTTCCCGCATCTGCCATGCCGCTGGCAGAAATAACAATTGCCGGCCCGGAAAAGTTGTTGATAGCCATGGACTCATCCGTGGTCGGGGTAAAATGTAATTGCGGCAGGTATAAAGGATCCTCTCCTTTCTTTATCAATTCTCTGGTTTCTTCATCCAGGTACGCCGTGTGGCGGCGGAAAATCTCCGTAGCCTGGATGGCCAAAGGGCTGTCCAGATACACAGGCATATCCGCAGGCAGCCTTCCATCTTTGTTCAGAAGATATAGACAGTACATTATCTCCTGTGTCCTCTCCACGGCAAAGGCAGGAATAATTACTTTCTCTTTATTGCCGTAGCTGTATGCTATGGCCTCTGCCAGTTCATTGAGGCTTTCATCCTCGTTCTTATGATCACGGTCACCATATGTTGACTCCAAAAATAGGAAGTCAGCAGCATTGACAACACTCGGGTCCTCCATCATCAACTGGGCGGGACGGCCGATGTCTCCGGAAAAGACTAGCTTGACCGGAACTCCATTTTCTTCAATCCGGAGTTCGATCAGGGAAGCTCCGAGAATGTGGCCTGCATCTTTAAAAGTTGCTTTAAGGCCTGGGAAAGGCTCAAGAACTTCATTGTACGAAACCGCATCGAACATCGGGAATGTTGATTCCGCATCTTTCTGTGTGTATAGAGGTTTGATTTTATTATCTCCGGAACGAAGGTGTTTCTTGCTTTTCCACTGCGCTTCCATCTCCTGTATATGGGCGCTGTCGAGCAGTAATATCTTAAGTAAATCCCTGGTCGGCACAGTAGTATATATCTTACCGTTGAATCCCTTCTGAACCATCCGCGGCAGAAGGCCGGAATGGTCAATGTGTGCATGGGTAATGAGGAAGAAATCTATTTTTTCAGGCTGATAAATATCAACATCCCAATTTCTTTTTTCAATTTCCGCGTTACCCTGGTGCATCCCGCAGTCCACAGCGAATCGGTGTCTATTCGTTTCAATAATGTAGCAGGAACCTGTTACCGTCCTTGCCGCTCCCATGAATTTTATCTTCATTCTTCAAATCCTCAAATTTTGAAATGATGCCCGATTTTTTAACATACCATTCTAAATCAATATAAGGCCCGTCCATGTTACCCGGTTGCTGATAGGAAAGGACAACGGCAAACCCACCTTTTCCGCAGTAGCCACTACATCGATACCCATGGCCTCCATGGAAGGCCTGGCCTTGAAGGGAAAACGGCACGTGTTGCCGCCATGTACGGCGACGCACTCATCGCACAGACGGCAGCAACCCCCAATAAACCCGGCAGCAAAGCGAAATCCGGCATTAAATGCCTCTCTTTCACCAAGATTAACCAATTCGTGAAGTTTCCTGGCAGGAAGAAAGACTTCTTCAGCAGGAGCGTTTTCACATATTCCATCCAGTTCAGCAGAAACCTGAAGAAGAATCGCTTGATTATATTTTTTTAAAGCTTCGCGAAATTCCGTAACAGACGGCACATAGGGCGGACACATAAGGTTTCTATTATAGCTGTCACACACAGGCACCCGGCATTTCAGGCGAACCCGTTCGTCGACAATGATATCAGCTATATTTACCTGCGCAACAACTGAAGCCCCTTGCGCCTTCAGCAGTGAGATAATCTTATCCAGTTCTTCTTCATTATTCCTAATCATGGGTATCTATCCGTGGGTAACGTCAACAACATAGCTGGCACTGGTCAATTTCTGACTTCCCTTATCCATAACGACAAAGGTATCCTCAACACCAACCACTCCTTCATTCGGAAAATGAAACTTCGGTTCCAGAGCAATGACCATACCGGAAGATAGAAGCGCCTTATCTCCTTTCCTGATCACCGGAAGTTCGTCCAGCTCCAGACCAACTCCGTGGCCGCAGTAACCGATTCGCTGTTTTCCATAACCCATGAAATGTTCACCCAAACGGTGTGATTCGGCTATATTTTGTGCTTCCGAAAACAGCTCATCAAGTGAAACACCGCATTGAATCTTTTCCCCCACTTTTTGTTGGATTTCTAAAGCAACACTGTAGGCGTTATCCAATTTATCGGGAAGAGACCCCATACTGAGCGTACGCGTTTGATCCACGCAGTAGCCATACATACACGCACAGAGATCAAAAATGACCGGTTCATGCCGCCCAATAGATCGCCATCCTGAACCCTGCGGGAAGGCGTTGCTCAGCCCATGACCGCCGGTGGTACCATCGACGAATGCCGGATCGGCTGCGTCAGGACCGGATATCAGATGTCCCCAGTAAACTTCCTGATTGAACGCCCGCGTGCGTACAAAGCCCTGATGACCGCGGACACGCGCCGCACCTTCAACCATAGACGATAGTTCTATATCAGTCAGGCCTTCGCGCAGATTTTCCCGGCCTGTAGCGATCATGAAGTCTGATAGCGCGGCCACTTCCTTCATAATATTTATCTCATAGCCGGACTTTACCGCCCTGACAGCCTGGACAGAAGGCCATATATCTATAATCTCCGTTGGCTTTAGGGCATCAAAATACCGGAAGTAAAGGTTTACAGGCAATACATCGAGCTCCATCCCGAGCCTTTTTATTCGCGGATAGCCATGATCTGCCAAAAGCCCCGGCAATTGCCTGAGGCTACCGACAGGTATGATAAAATCCAGCGCGGATTCATTCCTGACACGGTTTAGATTCTTACGAACAAAAAAAAGTGGGGGTCCCGCAGGCGGTATAAACAGATACGCCTGCTGTACAGTTCCGGTGAAATAAAAAAGGTCGGCATTTTGGATGATAAGAGCTCCATCAATTCGCTCTGATTCCATGCGGGTCTGAAGGGCACTGATACGTCTGTATAGCTCACCTTTAGGGGTTTTTTTCATCTGCCTCTTTTACTTTTTGTGTTGCATTAACATTCTGTAACACTTGAAAGAAAAAAATTAAATTAATCCTTACAATCTAATACTCTATGCCCGCTCTCTCCTTCAACCCTGTCGAGTAATGATGTTTCACCTCGTTTACCTCACTGACCGTATTGGCAATCTCGATAATTTCGGGAGGAGCATACCTTCCCGTCGCGACCACGTCTACATTTATTGCTCTGCCTTTTATCATTTCCACCACGTCGCTTACAGAAACCAATCCAAAGTCAAGGGCAACATTGACTTCATCAAGAACTACCATGTTGTATTCCCCGGAAGACAGGGCTTTCCTCGCCATGTCCAACCCCAGCTGAGCAAGTTCAATATCAACAGGAGCAGGGTTCCCCCTCATCACAAAACTGTCGAGACCACATGGACAAATCGTTACACCGGGAAGATATTTCTCGGCTGCTATTACTTCGCCGTATTTTTTCCCCTTCATAAATTGAATTACCATTACCTTCAAACCGTGTCCCACTGCCCTCAATACCTGCCCCATTGCAGCAGTTGTTTTACCTTTGCCATTCCCGGTATAAACAAAAACCAGCCCTTTGTTATATTTCGACAGTGTTTCTTCAATTATGTCAGTCATTTTAATTTGCCTCACTTGTCATAACGGATTTATGATTGAACGAATTCCTTACTAAATTATATTTTAAGACGATACCTTATCTGATATAAGAATAAGTAGCATATTCAATAAATTCTTACAATTCATTTAACTGACAAGCGCAAAGGTATATTGNTTGAATCCGGCAGNGAGCGCATTCCCCGTAGCTTGCTGCNGGGTAAGCGAGCGAATGGGGAACATTATTATTCCTTGTGGATCGAAGATTCTCCGCAGTTTACTGCGGAGAGCTTCAATACAGTTCTTGATCAGAGATAGTCGCCTATGAATAGTGCACAAAAAAATGATGCTGAGAAATTACCGGTGAACCCGATTATAGAAGCTAGAAGTCTGAGAAAAACCTTTGGTGATCTGGTAGCCGTTGATAATGTCTCTTTCACAGTACATCGGGGTGAGTGCTTTGGAATCCTCGGGCCCAACGGCGCCGGAAAGACATCAACCATACGCATGATCTACGGCTTTTCACCTATGACGGGCGGCACCCTTGAGGTCTTCGGTCTCGATATCACACAAAAAGCCCGTCAGATAAAATTCAGGATCGGCGTGTGCCAGCAGGAAAATACCCTGGATCCTGACCTTAGAGTTCAGCAGAATCTGGAGGTCTTTGCCCGATATTTCGATATGCCCCTCGAGGAGGCGCGCAGGCAGGCACAACAGCTTCTTAAGTTTATGGCCCTTGATCACAGGAAAGACGCAAGGGCGACAGAGTTGTCCGGGGGCATGATGCGGCGGCTGGTTCTCGCGCGCGCCCTGATCAACCGGCCGGAGATCTTGATTCTGGATGAGCCTACAACGGGGCTGGATCCTCAGTCCCGGCATCTGGTATGGGAGCGCCTGGGACAACTGCAGGCAAAAGGGCTCTCTATACTCCTTACGACCCATAATATGGACGAAGCCGCCCGCCTCTGTGACAGGCTTATCATCATGGATCACGGACGTATTCTTGTGGAGGGAAAACCACTTGAGTTGGTCCGGCAATATGCAGGTCGCGATGTTATTGAAGTAACTGAGCCGAGTAATGGATTGAGATCACTTATTCTATCGCGGAACCTGCAACATGAGGACCTGGGCCACCGGATGATCATCTATGTCGATGACGGGAATGCGCTCTTTCGCGAGATCAGCAAGGACTATTGCAGGGAAGGGTGCGTAATGCGCATGGCATCTCTGGAAGATGTCTTTTTAAAACTGACAGGCAGGGATCTCAGAGAATGAACTTCATCATACCACTTAATATATCAATAAGGTTTTTGCGCGTCTGGCAGAGAAACTTGATCGTCTACCGGGAAAATTGGAAGATCAGTTTTGTCCCTCCTGCCCTCGAACCATTCTTCTATTTGCTTGCCTTCGGAGTGGGCTTGAGTGCTCTCGTCGGAACCGTTAATTACGAAGGCTCTGAAATTTCTTACCTCGTTTTCATAGCGCCCGCCCTGATTGCCATCAATATCATGAATAACGCCTTCTTTGAAAATACCTACGCCTCATTTGTCCGTATGTATTATCAGAAAACATTCGATGCCATGATGGCAACACCGCTGTCTCTTCAAGAAATTATTACAGGAGAAATTGTCTGGGGAGCCACTAAATCGGTTATTGCCACTGTAATCATGCTTGCGGTCATCAGTTTATTCGGCCTGATCCGTTACCCCGAGGGCCTCTTGATTATACCTCTTGCCTTTATCGGGGGAATTGCCTTCGGTTCAATCGGCATGACCTTCACGGCAATTGTGGGCAATATAGAACTGTTCAACCTGCCGGTATTTCTTTTCATCACCCCCATGTTTCTCTTCAGCGGAACATTTTTCCCCCTCGAGACTCTGCCTGGGTGGGCTCAGCACATCGCCACCCTTCTACCATTGACACATATAGTAAATCTCACAAGGTCTTTAAGTCTCGGTGTACTGGACGCATCGCTCCTGCCGGGGCTTTGCTATTTCGTGATTTCCTGCCTTATCTTTTTCCCCTTGGCAATCCACAAAATGCACAGGCGCCTGATCAAATAATTTTCTGTGGGTTTTCACAGAGAGCTTTATTTAAGATGACAGAGACATGTTTAAGCATGTCTCTGTTGTGGGAAGGGCTCCGAAGCTGTCATGGAACAACTAATACATTCATGCAGCTCTTCAATGTGCAGATTCGATATACTCGACGGTTTTTTCGGCAAGTGTTTTCATGACATATTCAAACTTATCCGCGTCTCTATCGAGCAAGGTCATCCTGAAACCCGGTACGGAAGTAAAGAAGGATGTCAGAGGTACAACGCAAATCCCGGTGGCACCTAAAAGGTAATAAACAAAACGTTTATCAAATTCTATCCTTTCGGACGTCAGGCTTTCGACATACCGCCTGATTTCAGGTTGGGCAATAGGCAGCGTCTGCCTGTCATTGAGTGACGCTTCATTAAACACTACCGACATGTAGAACGCGCCGTTACTCCTGTTCACAATGAGATAGGGAACATCCTTGAGGCTGTTGTAAGCGATGTTGGAAAGTCTTTCGTAATGGCGGATTCGATCATCAAGGTATTTCTGATACTCCGGATGGGTCATGATTTTCGGAATCGCCATCTGCGGCAGTGTTGTGGAACAGACCTCCGACATCTTCTGGTTCACTATGGTGTCGATGTAGTCCTTGAACTTCTCATCCTTATGATAGTTATACACTTCCATCCAGCCGCACCGCGAACCGGGCCAGGGGAACTCTTTCGATATGCCCTTCATGCTGATGCCGGGCACGTCTCCGATAATATCCGCCAGATTGACAGTTTTTTTTCCGTTATAGACGATATTAATATACGTCTCATCAAAAATCAGAAAGAGGTTATACTCCCTGGCGATCTCCACAACCTGCTTGAGTGTCTCCGGGGAATGAACGAAGCCCGTGGGATTGTCCGGATTGATAACCAGAATACCGACGATTGCTTTGTGGCTTCTTACTTTCTGTTCGAGTTCACGGATATCCGGAGACCAGTCCCTATACGGATTCATCCGGTAGGTATTTGGCGGGAAGGAGGCATGAAGAACTTCCGCCAGAAGATGAGTTGAATAGGTCGGCTCAGGCATAATGATCCGGGCATCCACGCGGATGGAACTGTATGCCCGGGCTATCGCATCACCTAAACCGTTAAAAAATATGATATCGTGAAGGCTTATCTGTGTTGCCCCCATTTTGTTCACGCGATCCGCGAGAAATTTACGGGTTTCATCTATACCCTTAGTAGGACAATAACCATAGGAAAGGTCATCCCTGAGAATTTCGATAAGGACTTCTTTCATCCACTCGGGTATTTTTTCACCTTTATGAATAGGGTCGCCAATATTTTCCCAGGTTACTTCTACGCCATATTCTTTCAGTTTATTGGCCACATTGACTATCTGCCGTATTTCATAAACCAGGCCGCTGCCGCCTTTCGCAATATCAAATCTCATAGACACCTCACTGGCACATACATTGGATAATATATGTTTTTGTATAATACAGTTTGCATGAAATAGCCATTTTTTTTTGGCTGCGAAGCACGTATTACTTATCACTCAAGCTCAGAGATGATTCCCATCTTGATGTAAATGGGACGGACCTTTTTTCTTATTTCCGGGAGCATCAGAGCAAAGAGCAGCGAGCCGATGATGCAGGCCGTCCCGCTTACAATAATCGTATCGGGAGCCCCAATCCAGGATGCAAGTATACCCGCAAATAGGCTGCCAAATGGCGCCATACCAATAAGTGCTGTTGCGTAGATGCTCATAATGCGACCGCGCTTATCCTCTTCGACAATACTCTGCAGAATGGTGTTGCTTGATACAATTTGCACCATCAGCCCGAATCCGGCGACAAAGAGCAGACAGAGAGAAATGATGAACACCTTTGAGAGCGAAAAACACACGATCCCCATACCAAAAACAGCAGACGCAGAGGCGATGATTCGTCCCAATCCCAGAATTGTCCGCCGCGACGCCAGATAAATGGAGCCGACGAGGGCGCCGACACCCGATGCCGCCATCAAGAATCCCAGCGTATGAGGCCCGCCGTGAAGGATGTCTCTCGCAAAGATGGGCATGAGGACTGTATAGGACATTCCCATGAAACTCATCAATCCGAGTTGGAGAAGGATATAACGTATCGGTTCGAAGCCAAAGGCATAGGAATATCCCTCTTTCAAATCCTGCCACACATGGGATATTCTCACCACCTCTTTTCTCTTTGGAACATTAATTGCCAAGAGTGCGATGATGATACCGATAAAACTAATGCTGTTTATTAAGAAACAGAAGCCCTCGCCCAGATACCCGATGAGTATACCTGCAATGGACGGTCCCACGAGTCTCGCTGCGTTGAACGTAAATGAATTAAGGGCAATGGCATTCCCCAGGTCCTCAGACTTCTCGACCAGTTCCACAAAAAAAGACTGCCGCGTAGGCATATCGAAGGCGTTGACTATGCCCAGGCAGGTACTTAAGACGATTATCTGCCATACCTCAATCGCCCCGGTCAGAGTAAGAATAGCAAGGATCAGAGCCTGGATCATGGACAGCGTCTGCGTCACGACCAGGATGCGGTGGCGATTCCACCTGTCTGCATACACACCGGCAACAGATGCTAAGAGAAAGATAGGGATATGACTTGAGAAACCCACAATACCCAATAGTAATGCGGAATTAGTGAGTCTGTAAACCAGCCAGCTCATGGCGATCTGTTGCATCCACGTTCCGATTAATGAAATGCTTTGACCACCAAAAAAGAGCCTATAATTTTTATGATGTAATGCCCGCAGGATTAATTTAGAACTTACCTGATTATTTGACGCAGATGCTCTCGGCATGGTTCTGAATCTTATATCGTTAATAGATGAAAAATCAATTTAAACATATTCCATTATTTTGGATAAAATTATCCTGCATTAATCTATATTAGAATGAAAAAAAATTAGCGATAATGTTCATTTTATTATTAAAAATAATACACATTTGTTCTTAATATATGATTATAAAATGTCAAATAATTACTATTACTCAATGATTTCAATTAAATGTCTTTAATGGCACATTTTTTGAGTTGTTAATTAATCAAGATATACAAACATATTTAGAAACGTCAGCTAAATTTAGATTTGCACAAGAAAATTTTTGCTAGAAATAATTCAGAAAGGCAGCAGAGAGATGATTCAGATAATGAACCGAAATAATTGGTTGTTGGCATTTACAATGATGATCCTCATTGCGGCTTTCATCATGCAAGCATGGGCGGCACTGCAACAAAAGGCTTATCAAAGACTAAACCTGATGGCAAAAACACCAATCACGACAAGAAATGGTGTGACGAAAATCATGGTAATTGCTTTCCGCATAGCATTCTTCCTCATAACTATTCCATCCCCGCTGTAGATCCTACTGCGGATACACAATTTTTACTAGTCAAGCCTATCCACACTACATCTCAAGTGGAAATCATTAATTTTTAGTAACTAAAAAAGGCAAAACCAATTTGACACCGTTGCTAAGAATGTTGGGTTCCTCCCTAAAACATTTTTCCGATTTTTAACTTCTTAGGCAAGGGACGAAAGATAGGAGCCAAGATTATGTTTTTTTGTCAGGCCTAGTTTATGTCTGATATGATAACGGAAGACATTGACTGCACTTTCAGAAACATTTAGAAATGATGCTATCTCTTTAGTAGTCTTCCCCTCCTTAATAAGATTGGCGATCTGCACTTCTCTTTTGGTAAGATTCATATACTTGACTGACAATTTTTGGGCAAAGGGGGATACGATGTCTATTAGATTCGATTCAAGAACATGGACATAAGACATACCCTTCAGATCTACATGGTTTTTCAATTTCTCCATATGCGGCAGGACAAGGACCTTGATGTTCGATAGCACCTTTTGTTCAAGCTCGCTTCTATCCTCCTCTCTCTGTTTCAGCAAAACTCTTAAGGCAGCGTTCAGGTCTTCAAGTTCAAGCGTCTTGGTCTCAAGCTCTTTTTCCCTTTTCTCCAGCGCCTCCTCCGCATGCTTGCGCTCGGTAATGTCGCGGATCGACTCGATGGCACCCATGATGTTTCCCCTGCTATCATAGAGGGGACTTGCCTTTGCATAAATAAAGGCCCTTCTCCGATGTAAAAAAGGAATCCATTTCTCTACTATAAGAAGATCCTTCTCCTTCTTGAGAATAGAATAATAACTCTGCTCAATTTCTTTGTCCGGTTTCAGTACCAGATCCAGAAGTATGGGCCTTCGCATGCCATAAAACGGCAGGGCATACTCATAGTCTCCTTTACCCAGCATGTCGGGAGCTTTAACCCCCGTCATTTCCTCCATGGCACGATTCCAGGCAATAACCTTTCCACGCCGGTCGATGGCAAGGGTTGCATCAGGGAGAAAATCAATAATATCTGCCAGGCGTCTCTCTGATTCTCGAAGGGCTTCCTCCTTCCGTTTGTATTCGGTGATATCCATGGAGTTTCCCAGGATGGCAGGTCTGCCCTTGAAAACAATGGGTGTAACTGTCTCCATAATCCAGTGGGTTTCGCCGTTTTTGCCGATGATCCTGAATTCGTAGGGAGAAGAGCGTTTCCCTTTGAGCATATCGATGGCTCCCTCCTTCTGTATCTCCCTGTCTTCCGGGTGAACGATAGAGTTTGATTTTTTGCCTACAAGGTCTTCAGGTGTGTAACCGGCATATGAAGCGGCGTTAGGGTTAGCTGATTTGAACAGGCCGTCCTGCACTACGTAGATTCCAACGAGAGAGCGTTCTGTTAAGGTTTGAAAAAGCTGCTCACCATCGCGCAGTTTTTCTATATCACTTCTGTCATGCATGGTTTTTTTCTTCATTTTTCCCGCCTAAAAAAATCAATTGTCCAAGAAGTGTTTCTTTTTAAATCCATAAGCCGGTTAATATTAAAAGAATCTCCCCTGTGTGCTCTATGATAACATTGTTATATACCTATTACTGCTTAGGTAAGTTTCAAATCCACAGCTCTTAAACTACCAGCTATCTTCGACCTGCTCCCAAATGATTCATGTTATACCATCTAATAAATGAAGCGGGGCCTTAAGTGCAACTACAATTTTCATTATTTCTTATGTGGTGGTAGTCGACATGTGGGTTTTAAGTGGAAATCGCTCGCTTTATTAATGAGTGATTCTGAAGATTAGCAGTTGTCACTCAAGACCAAATTCGATATTGCCTGCCAGGTGAAGTTTTGACCGGGAGCACATCCCACAAGCCCCGCCTTGTAGGCGGGGATAAGGGGTGCAATGTAAGCATAGTTTCCTTTCCGGGAAGCCCCGCCCTGTGGGCGGGGAGCTTCACATTTACAGATAAAGACACAGCCTGACAGCAAGAAAAACGATCGCAGCAAGAATTAGCGTGATAAGCGTAAGGGCATTTGCCTTCAGTATATCTCTCTTCTCCAGCTCTCTGATGGGATCTCCGAGGGTTGCTCTGAATGATGGCTGTCCAAAGTAATAATTCAGTCCTCCAAGCTGCACTCCCAGTGCTCCCGCAACGGCAGCTTCCGCAAATCCTGAATTGGGGCTGGGATGTTTTTTCCGATCCCGGAAGATTATTTTAAAGGAATTCAACGGGCTGAGTCGCAGGAAAAAAGCAGCGAAAGGGATCAGCAACGCCGTCAATCTGGCCGGTATAAAGTTAACGAGATCATCCAGCCTTGCCGCGGCCCAGCCAAATTCTATGTATTGCTCATTCCGGTATCCAAAAGTAGAGTCAAGGGTATTGACAGCCTTGTAAAGCATAGCCCCTACAGGCCCCGCAAGGACAGCAAAAAATAATGGCGCTGTTACACCGTCCACGGTATTTTCGGCAACGCTTTCCACGGTCGCGCGGATAATGCCGGTTTCATCGAGGCTATCGGTATCCCTGCCCACCAACAGGGCAACCTTTTGCCTGGCTTCTGCAAGATTTCCCTCTTTCAATCCCTTATACACATTCAAGCTGTGCCTGATGAGATCCTTCGCGGCAAAAGTCGTATAGAGAAGAATGATGGAAACCGCATCGGCAACGAGGGGATGTAGAAGGCCAGCAACCATTATTATTGCAAATGTTGACAGTCCCGTAACTACAAGTACAGAGATAACCGCCGTTACACCGGCGATGCGGGGATTCTGGAAGAATTTCCTCAATGGTTTCTCCAGAAGAACAGCGAAACGCCCTATCAGTTTCACTGGATGGGGAAACCAGCGCGGGTCGCCTACGAGGAGGTCCAGAACAAGAGCGGTAATAATCTGATATTCCAGTTTCATGTAAATTCTTCAGAGGGTGTTGAAAAACAGACTTTTTGCCAGGCTGTTCAAAAGCTTGTCCCGTACCTGATACGGGATGTCCGGATGCAAGGCGCGCAAGACCTGAGTCGTGAGGCGTACATGCACGTACGTTGAACGACGAAGGGGGCAGCGCAACGCCGCAGATGGGCGTTTTTCAACAGCCTGTTCAGGTCAGAATCCTGCTCATGGTTACAGCCGCCAGGGCCGGGATAATCTCTGTAATCTCACAAACAGCACCCAGGGTATCACCTGTATATCCGCCAATCTTCCGGAAACAGTAAACCAAAAACAGTGCAGCCGCGAGAAGTGATGAAACACTTACAGCAAGGCCAAGTCCGTGAGCGGCAATCCACCCTGCAGTGAGAAGGAATGCCGATGCCCAGAGGACATTCAACCACGATTTCCTCTTACCGAACGAGGTTGCGAGACCACCTTCGCTTCTGACATAGGAGAGCGCAGTCATCATCATTACCAGGGAACATCGTCCTGCCAGGGGCATTAGGATAATGATACCGGAACGGAAAAGCGGGGAGAGAGACATCAATAGGGAAACCTTCAGAATAATCAAAAATACAACGGCGACTACCCCCATGACACCCGTCCGGCTGTCCCTCATGATTGCAAGAATTTTATCGCGCGGCCGGGCACTGAAAAAACCGTCTGCCGTATCTGCCAGGCCGTCCATATGCAATCCCCCCGATATACATGTCATAGCAATCGCAGTAATCACACTTACGGGAAATGGTGGAAGGACGAAGCCAATGCTGTGGTCAAAAGCCGCTACGATAATCCCGATAAGTAAGCCAACGACAGGGAAATAGGGCACACATTTCTCAAGTTCCCTTTCTCCACCCACGAAACTCTTTGGAAATGGGATAACGGTCAGAAACTGGATGGCTGCTAAGAGCGGTTTCACCTGAAAATACCTTAATAAATTATTTTGCTTCGCATCAAAAAATTCCCCCCTATCCCCCCTTTGCGAAAGGGGGCATGGGATGATCTTTCATTTATCCGCCTTGGATACCGCCGCTTCTTCAAAGGTGGCTACTTCGGTAATAATCCGCACGGAAGCTTCTACCAGATTCATGGAGAGAGCCGCGCCTGTTCCCTCACCGAGCCTGAGATCCAGATCCAGGAGAGGGTTTTTCCCTAGACAATCGAGGGCAATTTTATGCCCTTTCTCCATGCTGCGATGAGAGGCGATCATGTATTCGCGGGCAGCCGGAGCTAAATTAGCGGCAATCAGTGCACCGGCCGTGGATATAAATCCATCGATGAGAACTGGTTTTCTCATGGAGGCAGCACCCAGGATTAAACCGGCTATTCCGCCGATCTCAAATCCACCTACTTTCGCCAGGACATCAAGGGCGTCATTGGGATTGGGTTTATTTACCTCGATGGCTTTTTCAATCATCGCAACTTTATGCAACAACTGCCCATCATCTATCCCTGTACCACGGCCCGCTATCTCGGAGACCGATGAACCACTGAATATGTTAATGATCGCGGCGCTGGGAGAGGTGTTGCCTATTCCCATATCGCCTGTCCCGAAGATATCAGTCGATTCCCCCAGTTCCTGGGCCACTTCAATTCCACCTTCCAGAGAGCGAACCGCCTCACCCCGGGACATGGCCGGCCCGGTTACCATATTTTTTGTCCCTGCCGCCACCCGTTTGGAAATAATCTTACCTCCTTTAACCAGTGCGCTCAGGTCTCCGGCCACGCCCATATCAACGACCACTACCCGAGCACCGACAAGCCTTGCCAGGGCATTGATACCGGCGGCGCCGTTAACGAAGTTATATACCATCTGCATGGTCACTTCCTGCGGATATTTGCTAACTCCCGCCGCAGCAATTCCATGATCACCTGCCATGGTGACTACAGTTTTTCTTCCTACAGGTGGTTTTATTGATCCGGTAATCCCCGCCAATTCCTCGGCCAGGTCCATCAACCGGCCCAGCGCCCAGTATGGCATAGTAAGCTGTTCAAGCCTTGTCCTTGCCCGTTTGCGGGCGTCCGCGTCCTGGGGGGCTATCTTTTTAATCGTCGATCCAAGCAAGTTCATATTATTTTATCTCCTTTGATATTCAAGGGAAGACCACTTATCAGGAAAGTGACAGCATCGGCGCGACCCGCTATTATCTGATTGCACCGTCCCGCAAGATCCCGATAAAGGCGGGAAGCAGGATTTTCGGGGATGATTCCCATTCCGACCTCATTGGTTACAAAAATAACCGTGCCTGGCAGATCATCGCAAACTTCGATGAGCCCTCTGCACAGCATGGCAATATCCTCCTCGGTGATATCCTTACCTTGCAACTCGGCCTCATACATGAGATTATTGATCCATAAGGTAAGGCAGTCAACCATAATCACCTTGCTTTCCTTTGCCCGTTGTAATGCACCGGCAAGGTCTTTCGTCTCTTCGATGGTCTGCCAGGATGACGCTTGCCGCGCTTCTCTGTGCTTACGAATGCGCTTCTCCATTTCCTCATCGATGCAGGGACAGGTTGCAATATAGGTCCGAATACCGGAAATAGATTCAGCAAAAGTCTGCGCATATGTGCTTTTACCGCTTCTGCTGCCGCCTGTTATGAGGATGATCCTTGCCATATATCCTATACCCCTGGCCGCCTAAACAGTGTGACCCGTTTCATTCAGTCCACACAGCAGTCCGGCGCCGTCAAACAACTCGATAGTCGTAACCGAGGCGCGTTCTACCCGGAAAAGGATATACTGCCATGGTTCGAGACCGAGGAAATAGCAGATTAAAAGCCGTATGATGCCTCCATGAGTACATACAAGAACGGTATCGGCTGGATCTTCTGTTAGACGATCTGCAATTCCGACAACCCTTCCGACACAATCACCAATTCTCTCACCGTCCGGAAAGGCAAAATCTATGTCGAAATCAGACCACTTTTTTACCTCATCGGGAAACTTCCGCGCTATATCAGCAAAGGCCATGCCTTCCCACCTGCCAAAGTCAATTTCCCGCAGGTCAGGGTCAACCTTATAGTCCACACCGCCCTGCTCCAGTATAATTGCGGCCGTTTCTTTGCACCGCTTCAGGGGGCTGCAATAACAGCAATCTATACTTTGACTGCGGAGCCATGCGCTGATAGTTCTCACCTGTTGATGTCCCCGTTCACTCATGGAGACGTTTGTACTTCCGATGTACCGGTCATGGTATTCATCACCAACATCACCGTGCCTTAGAAGCAACAATTTTCGAGCCATAAACACCTCAAAAAAAATCCACGGACCGTTAACTGATCCGTGGATGCCGTTTTTCATCTCCGGTGGATTCAGCTTTGACTGCACCGCGCACATGTCAAAACTTTCTGTGGTCCACAGGCAGGTCTTCTGACTTCCGGCTCTTTCTACTTGCCGCGCCTTCCCATCCTGAAAGGAAAGTGGCTCTTGCGGTTTTCGTCCCCGGTTACAGCGGCGGGCCCGTGGCGGATTTACACCGCCTTCCCTCACGTCCTTTCGGACTACCCGTGTTAAGGGGATGCGTAACACAGGTATAAGGGGCTTGTCAAGAGAATCAATTGCCCGTTAAAACAAATGAATGTCAACGTATACGGAAAATAGAATCATGATTCTCCAAAATATGAAGAAGATCAAAGTGAACGGTTAAGAATGATTTTTCAGACATACTGCTGGCAGGGTGAACACCCGCTTGAGGAGTATAGCTATTTTCCGAGAGAGTATACGTGTCACATAAGATATGTTTGAAGTGCCTTGTAGCTTCGTAAATCAGCATCAATGAAGACTGCTCCAACATGGATGCTTTCTTTGGCATTAACAACTCTAAGTGATTCACACGCGAGATATATCGGTCTTTTCTCATTGGGCAAAGTGAAAACTATTTCAAATTTGGACTTTTGTGGATCTATCGTTATTTCACTCTTCACATCTCTGGGGATTGTAATTCGTACGCCGCCGAGCGAAATATTCGTTATTGCTCCGGTACACAACATTGTTCCTACTAGATCATATTTCTTAATTAAAGTCGGAGCTAAAATTGCTTTTCTCGAGTGATGACGTTTCTCTTTATCTTTCCCATTAGCCATAGTTCGCGCCTTTAAGAACTTTCACATTACAATTTCAATTATAGATGATTTATTTGTCTCTTTTTTAAGCAATTCAGCAGTGACTCATGTAAACATATGAAGAATAATACACTTTTTTTCATCATAATCAATTATTTTTTAGAAAATTCCTGAACAGACTAAAATATCACACGGCATAATGGAGACACGTTTTTTGCAGGAATTCAGACAATGTGTATGCCCTTGCCTTCGAAGGGTAAAATCTGGAGCTTCGCTATACAATAAAATACTTGCTGTCCTAAAAGTGCGGTATGATATAAGATCACAATTGGGGACTTAAAAATAATACAACCTCAGGACGTGGCAGAATGGCCTCATTTGTGGAGGTATGTTTTTGCGGAGGATTCAACAATTGATTCTTTCAATTACAACGTTACCATCAGGCATACGTGACAATGCATCTACTATCTTCCGACATATCGTTTTTCCATCAGCCTCTGAATCAAGGAACATCTGGTATCCATCCGATACTCGTGCATGGCTTAACAGCATTAATGAAATCCCATTGGATGCCAGTTTGATAGTTTCGTCGATATAATACTCATTCGTCGTCTTAATTTTGATGATTCGCGCTTTGATATAGCTTTCACGACTGACTAACAAAATTCTATTCATAAAATTTTCCATGTTGATACCATGCATAAGGGCATGGTTTTATAGTTATTTTAAAACACCATGAAAATATATAGTCAGAGCAGATAGGATCAAAGACTCATCCTTCTTCAATGGCGACGACTCTGATTTACCTTTAAAATATTTTGATATGCATAAATTGAGGGCTTCCACTTCATTCAAAGTCCTCAATCCTAATTTTACATCCGCGTCATTTTCTCTCACAGTGTCTTTTCACTCCTCGATGAATATAAGTTTCACCATGTTCAACTATTAGATACAAATTGAGAAAATTTATTCAATTATAACTTTTATATTATACGGTGTTATACAATAATTATACCAGACGTGAATCTAAAAGATGATAAAGAAGATAAGTACTTGAATCTAAATATTATAAATGGTTTTAGGGCGTTTGGGGAAAATTCAATCGAACTCGATTGCTGCCTGATATTGTAAAGAAATCCGACTATCATCCTTATCAGCAAGAGTTATGAAGATTACTATATCGGCAATATAAAATGATATTGATGCAGCGTATTATGAAATAAGTCTATGTTCAGTAACGTTAAATCTCTTTTCATATTTGATTAGCACATGAAAAATAAGTTTATAACTTTAACCAATAAGGCATTATTGCAAATGAGTTTTTTATATTCCCAAACTTATCAATTTTATTTAGTTTTTATGGGTTTTAATTTGCTATGTCTTCAAGATGTCGATATTCTTTACAATATCTGATAATTGCCGTAATTAACCGTAATTTCTAAGCGTTTATGCATCTCTTCGTTCATTATCAATTAAAAGTGACGGAATTTTTTACAGGTATAACATATTCATTATATGATCATCATGAATATCATTTAAATACAAGTGCTTAAAGAAATCGTATGAACTTAGTTTATAGTTATTATAACTAATTCTAAATAAATTCTTACTTTATATTCATAGTCAGCATTCCACTAAGATAACTATCTGTTCTCTTGTTAATTTGATTTAATACACCAAATTAGGTAAAATATAAAAAAAGTAATAACCCAATGTTGACCAATGCTTGTTCAAGGTAGAGATCGGATAGATTATATACGGGCCCTCAAGAAGTCTTCGGTAGAAGAGATCGAGGAAGTTTGCTCGAAAATAAGACCGGAGACTGAGACGGAAAACGAGAAAGAATCAATCCTTTGTAAAAATTGCAAGAATGAGATCACAACTATGGAACATAGCATAACTGTCAATGGACAGCATGCACACATTTTTAAAAACCCTGCAGGAATAACATTCCACATCGGCTGTTTTTCAACAGCCTGGGGATGCTTCACTTATGGTATTCCCACTTATGATGTTACCTGGTTTAAAGGATTCAGTTGGTGTGTTGCGTTATGCGCACATTGCTTCTCCCACCTAGGCTGGCATTATCAGTCAGGTGGGGAAAGTTTCTTCGGATTAATCCTGGCCAACCTGGTGAAAGACTTTAGACTCCATTGAGCAATCAGGAAATTACCTTCTTTTTAGATTGTCGATAGTATCTTAGTATGCTCTTCGCCATGTACTCTCATAATATACTATGAAATCCGCCTGAATATCCTCGCATCCACAACAAGGACGCCATGCTCGTAAACCAGCACCGGGTTAAGATCGATCTGATCTAATTCAGGATTATTAATTGCAAGTTGAGACACACATTTCATAACTTCTATTAGTGCCTTCAAATCTTTGGGCGCCTGGCCCCGGATACCGGCAAGAACAGGGTAACCAGTTATTGATCGTACCGTTTGCCACAGTTCTTCCTCCGAAGCAGGCAGCAGGCAGAACTGAACATCCCTGAATATCTCGGTAAAAATCCCCCCCAAGCCAAACATAAGGGTAGGACCATACTGAGGATCGGTGAAGACTCCTACGATAACTTCCGAACCGCCGGGCACGGCCATCGGTGACACGGTCACCCCCTCAACCTTCGCCTGGGGGGCACGGGATGCAGCACCAGCCATTATTTCCCGATAAGCAGCGCGCACTTCTTCATCGGTTGACAGATTTAGACATACACCACCGACATCGCTTTTATGGGCTATATCCGGCGAGGCTATCTTGAGGACTACCGGTACGGCAAAACTGCGCGCCAGTCTCACGGCATCATCGGACGAGGTGGCAACAGGTGCGGCAGTCGTGGGAATACCAGCACCATCAAGCAATACCTGCAGGCAATAGCTGCAACCCGGAAGTCGACACATGCGGCGAGGATGGCGGTGAGGGACGGCTGTCAAAACGGAAGAATTGATACAAGGCCTTAAGGCCGCGTTCGGGGGTAGGAAAGACCGGGATGCCCCGCTCGTGCATCAGAGGACGTTCCTTCCGCTCAACATCAGCGCCACCTAAGAAGATTACCAGCTCAGAGGCACCCGGTGTGACCATTGTGGAAGCCCCTGGAATCGGATCACCAAAAATAATTACCATCGTGTCATAGTCAGCCCTGGCGGCATCGATCACTTTGGCATAAAGGGTCGGATCACCGATTACGTCTCCGGTAAGGTCTATAGGGTTATCAACCGAGCAGTGGGCGGGCAGGATAGCCCGCAATCGCTTCTTGAGGATGGCGCTCGGAGGTGGTGATTCGAATCCCAGCTTTTCCGCCTGATCGATGGCTAGAATCGCAGAACCTCCTGAACTGGTGATATTAAGCAAACGTTTCCCAGGAGGCTTGGAAATGTTGGCCAGTACCTTGGCAAAGTCGTAGAGTTCTTCAATAGTATCGGCACGGTGAACACGGTACTTTTTGAATATGGCGTCATAAACGGCATCCACTCCAGCCAACGATTTGGTGTGTGATTCCGCCGCGACGCGGCCTCTGGCGGTGCGCCCGGATTTGAGAATGATGACGGGTTTCGTGGCTGAGGCCAGAGCTTTTTGGAAGTCGACGGGCCGTTTGACACCCTCGATATAGAGAGCGATTACTTTTGTATGAGGATCCCGGTTAAAATACTGGATGCAATCTGCTTCATCAACATCGGCGCGATTGCCGAGACTAACAAAGACGCTGACGCCGAGATGCTCCTCGCTGGCCCAGTCCATAAGCGCTGCCCCGACGGTCCCGCTCTGGGAGATAAAGGCCATGCCACCCTTCATTGTAAGTAATGGCCAGGAGGCACAGAGATTATGATGCGGATTATTGACCCCTTGGCAATTGGGGCCGATCACCCGGACGCCGTTACGGCGAGCAGCATTTGCCAGTTCTTCCTGGAGTCTTGCACCATCTTCTCCTGCCTCAGCAAATCCCCCGGTTATGACAACGGCAGCCTTAACACCCGCTAAACCACATTGTTCGATGGTCCCCGGCACTGCCTTCGACGGGATAATGATGACTGCGAGGTCCGGCGCGGGTGAAATATCACTGATCTGCTTATATGTGGGGAGGCCCAGGATCTGATCGGCCTTCGGGTTGACCGGGTATATCGGCCCGGTAAAACCAGCATGAATCAGGTTGTATGTGACGTCATAGCCAAGCTTACCGGCAGTGGGTGAAGCTCCGATTACCGCAATGCTCTTGGGTTTGAAGATGGCATCCAGATCGTTTGTAGATTGCATGTTTCCTCCTGTTTCTTTTCGGATTTGTAAGGAACAGATCAAATCTCTGGCATTGTTATCATGGGATGTTTTGCAAGAAGTCGCTTTTGAACGTCGTAAGTATAAAAAAAATGTCTATATGTGTCAATTGGAAAGAGGTCAGGTTATAAAACCCCACCGATTGCCGGAAAATACATCCCGATCTCCTCAATAAATTTATCCCGGTCAATGTAACGAATAACCTTCAGCCCTTTCTGTGAGGCCCTTTCGCAATTTCCCTGGTCATCATCTATAAAGAGGACCCTATGGG
>PDVH01000057.1_pt1 | contig 27541 bp, 25 predicted proteins | sample 1369781 | NCBI WGS metagenome assembly PDVH01 (sample SAMN07795378, study PRJNA414565) | Alkali sediment metagenome, whole genome shotgun sequencing project. | isolation source: glacial lake sediment | place: Bosnia and Herzegovina: Donje Bare Lake | collected 2016-06
TATTTTTTCTGAGATGCTGCGATAATACTTTCAACTGTTTATCATAAGAAAGCATTTGTTTTGAAAATCCCTCCCAACCTCCCTTTGCCAAAGGGAGGAGTGGGGAGATTGCCTTTTCCAAAGGGGGATAATAAGGATTATAGTCATATTTACATCAAGTTTTTACCCACTCACTTCCACGATGAGCACTTATTTTATTATCTTCGCAACATATTCAGCGATGGCAGGGGCAGCCGTCAACCCCGGGGATTCAATTCCCAGAAGATGAACCCTTCCCTTTTCTTGTTTCTTGATTACAAAATCTGTTTGCAACTCACCTTGATAATAAACTTTAGGGCGATTGCCTGAATAGCCCGGATAGATCCTTTGGATATTAAAGTCAGGGATCATGGCGAGGGTCCCTTTCTCGAATTCTTCCCGGGGCGTCCTAATCTCATAGTCATCTTTATCGGACACCTGGATAGCTGAAGGGCCGATCAGGGTTTCCTCTCCAAGAGTTCGGGTCAGATGGATTCCCAAGCTATGGGGAGAATCCGGAACTGGGTAGACTAACCCTCTGATCACCTCCTCAGTCGTATTATAATAATCACCCTTGTGAGGAATGATTTCGTATCCCTCAAGACCACACATTCTTGCAATGCTGTCACTATAAAGACCTGCAGCATTGATGATCATCTCAGCCTCCATTTGACCTCGAGTCGTCCTCAGAGTGTTATGATCTTCAATGGAAAGGACCTCGCATTGCTTCACAATCGTGACTCCCAATCCTTTAAGCATCCTTTCCATAACCCTCATGTAGGCGGCCATGTCAAGAATCCCTGTTTCCGGAGAGTGAAGGGCTGCTAAACACCTGACACGGGGCTCAATCTTCCAAACCTCTGCCTCATCGATTAGCCTCAGGTTTTCCACACCGTTGTCATCCCCTCGTTTTTTTAGCTCCTCCAGTGCCTTCAATTCCGAAGCCACCAGGGCCACAATGATCTTCCCGCATTTCCAATGGGGGACATCGTGGTTTTCCAGAAATTCATAGGTCAAATGGCGACCTCGAACGCACAATCTGGTTTTGAGAGATTCTGGGGGATAATAAATCCCTCCATGGATCACACCACTATTTCGTGTGCTGGTGTGCTCTCCTAAGGCCTTTTCCTTTTCCAAGAGAAAAACCTCTTTTCCCTCTTTCACCAAACGATAAGCGATATGACATCCCACAATTCCACCACCAATGACAACCACTTCCATGGACGGTCCCTCTCAAGAAATCTATACCATAATCATTTACATCATTAAAATTAATTTTTATTCCCCCATCCAATAAAACAAACCCCTGTCAGCCTGAATCATGATAAGATCTCGCATTGGAAAATAGCCATCGGTTAGGTATAATAAAACCGGAATGAAAGAAACGGTCTGTCTTGTCAGTTTGGGATGCCCCAAGAATTTAGTTGATTCCGAAGTCATCCTCGGCCTCCTTTCAAAAGAGGGCTATTCCCTGACCACTGATCCCTTGAGAGCAGAAATTCTCATCGTCAATACTTGCTCCTTTATTGAGGACGCAACAAAAGAAGCTATCGAAAATCTATCGAAAATATTATTCAACTCTCCCATTTTAAAAAAGAAGGTCGTTGTCGTCTTCTCATTGTTTCTGGATGCCTCCCTCAACGATATGGGAAAGTTTTGGAAAAGGAATTGCCGGAAGTGGATTACTTCGTTGGCACCGGAGACTTCCAAAACCTTCCCAAGCTCTTAGCACAGAAACCGAAGAAAAGAAGTTTCCTCTCCAAACCCACTTTTCTCTACGACGAAACGACACCTCGGATCCTCTCCACACCTCCTTTCATCGCTTACCTGAAGATTGCAGAGGGTTGTTCCAATGCCTGCACCTTTTGCACCGTTCCAAAGATCAGAGGTCGTTACCGAAGTAGAAAAGTTCGATCTGTCCTCGATGAGGCTCAAAGACTTGCAGATCAAGGAGTTCAGGAACTCATCCTGATCGCTCAGGATACGACGGCTTACGGAAGAGACCTTCGAGACGGAACTAATTTAGAAAAGCTCCTGAAAAACCTGACTAAAGTAAAAGGACTTCGTTGGATTCGAATCCTCTATGCCTATCCCAAAGCAAACCATTTCACCGATGGGCTTCTTGAGCTGATGGGGATTCGGATCCTCTACTCTTACCCCAAAGCGGACAATTTCACCGAAGGGCTTCTTGAATTCATGGCTCAGGAAGAAAAGATCTGTTCTTACCTTGATCTCCCCATCCAGCATATCGACGATGAAATTCTTAAACGGATGGGGCGAAGGGTGAGGAGCAATGAGATTCGGAGTCTCTTACAAAAGATCAGAACCTTGCTCCCGAAAGTCAGCTTACGGTCCTCCTTGATCGTGGGCTTCCCAGGGGAAAAGGAAAACCAATTCAAAGCGCTTCTCGATTTTGTGGAGGAGATTCAGTTTGATCACCTCGGTGCCTTTAAATACTCTGCAGAAGAAGGAACGCCCGCTTCTCGACTTCCTCATTCCATCCCAGAGAGGGTGAAGGAAGAACGTCTAAGGACCTTGATGGAGATTCAGAAAAAGATCTCTTTGAAAAAATATCAAGAAATGGTGGGCCAAAGAAGGGTGGTTCTTGTAGAAGGACCACAGCGTGAACGAGGTGTCTTACGGGGGAGGCTTCAAACACAAGCCCCCGAGATCGATGGCTCTGTCTTCTTGAATGGAAAAGCTCGGCCTGGCGACTGGGTAGAAGCTCGAATGACCCAAGCCCTTCCCTATGACCTGGTTGCCCAGATTGAAAGAGTCCTTCCTTAGCTCATCTTGCTGCCTTTTTCCTTGACGGATATGTGAAAATGGGTTAGTTTGGTAAGTCTTAAACTTTCTTAAACATTAATGAGATTAATACCATAGGGAAGGTTACCACTCGGAGCAAAAGAAATGGATGAAACGAGTGAATTGATCCAACAGAGGATCCGAAAATTGGAGGCCTTGAGAAAGGAGGGGGTCGATCCCTACCCAAACGATTTCAGGGTAACCCATACCTCCAGAGATCTCCATGAGACCTTCGATTCCCTCTCTGATGAGGAATTAAAATCGGTTGGAGAAACCTTCTGCCTTGCAGGTCGGATCATGGCGATCCGTGACTTCGGTAAAGCCAGTTTTATTCACATTCAAGATCGAAAGGGAAGAATCCAGGCTTACCTCCAAAGGGATAGCGTGGGTGAGAGTGCCTTTCAACTCTTTAAAACAATTGATATCGGAGACTTCATCGGATTGGCAGGCAAAATCTTTCGAACGAAGACTCGTGAACTCACCCTCCAGGTTCAAACCTTTCGGCTTCTTGTGAAGTCCCTTCGGCCCCTTCCGGAGAAGTGGCATGGCCTCACGGACATCGAAGCCCGTTATCGTCAGCGCTATTTAGACCTCATTGCAAATCCCAAGGTCAAAGAGATTTTCCTCGCACGAATCAAGGCCATTCAAAAGATCAGGGATTTCTTTACAAAACGGGATTTCATTGAGGTGGAGACTCCCATGCTGCACCCCATTCCCGGAGGTGCGACAGCCAAACCCTTTAAGACCCATCACAATGCTCTGGACATGGAACTCTATATGAGGGTCGCCCCTGAACTCTTTCTAAAACGATTGGTGATCGGAGGGCTTGAAAGAATCTTTGAGATCAATCGTTGTTTTCGAAATGAAGGAATCTCCACCCAACACAATCCTGAATTCACCATGCTCGAGTTCTACCAGAGTTACGCCACCTATGAAGATATGATGAAGACGACCGAGGAACTTCTCTGCTCCATGGTCAAAGAAATTCATGGTGGATTCCACCTGACCTATCAGGGGAAGGAACTCGATTTTACTCCTCCTTGGAAAAGGATCTCCTTCAATGAATCTCTTTTGGAATATGGAAAGGTTGATCCAGCTGTTCTGAAAGAGCCATCCAAAGCGATCGAAGTCGCTAAAAAGATTGGCCTCGAACTGAAAAAGGGAACCTCTCATGGAAGAGTTCTGTCTGATCTCTTTAAAGAGATGGTCGAACCTCACCTTCTTCAACCTACTTTTGTGATTCATTATCCCACAGAGGTCTCTCCTCTCTCTCGTCGGAACGGAAAGGACCCTGGGGTGGTGGACCGATTTGAGCTCTTCATTGCGGGCCGGGAGATCGCCAATGGTTTCTCTGAATTGAATGACCCCGTCGATCAACGGGAACGCTTTGTCCAACAGTTGAAAGAGAGGGGTGATGAAGCCGATGAGGTTCTCACCCTCGATGAGGATTTTCTTCGGGCCATCGAATTCGGAATGCCTCCCACGGCTGGTGAAGGAATTGGGATCGATCGTTGGGTCATGCTCCTCACCGATGCACCTTCCATCCGAGATGTCATCTTCTTCCCTTTGCTTCGAATGGAGAAATAATGTTTTATGCGATATGAGTGGTTTATCGGTCTGAGATATCTCAAAGCCAAACGGAAACAGACGTTCATCTCCATCATCACGATCATCTCCATCGTCGGAGTCATGGTGGGAGTGATGGCTTTGATCGTTGTGTTGGCCGTGATGAGCGGTTTTGAAAAGACCCTGAAGGAGAAAATCTTAGGCACTCAAGCTCACCTCGTCCTCCTCAAGGCGAGTCAAGAAGGCATGGAACAATATGAGGAGGTGGCGAAGAAGGTTCAAGAGGTCAAGGGTGTGGTCTCTGCTGCCCCATTTATCTTCAACCAGGTGATGCTCTCCTCTGAGTCAAATGTCTCCGGTGTAGTGATCAAAGGGATCGACCCGGACCGAGTGGGAAAAGTAACCGAGTTGGTCCACAATATGAAGGCAGGCCGCCTCCAGGATTTGAAGGCAGTGGGAGAAAGCGACCTTTCAGGCATCATCCTCGGAGCGGAATTAGCCAAGCATCTCGGCGTCTCGCTAAACGATGCCATCCTAGTGATCTCTCCTCTCGGTACCATGACACCCATGGGAATGATGCCTAAGATGAAGCGTTTTCGTGTGATGGGGATCTTTTACTCCGGAATGTATGAGTATGACAACACCATGGCTTATGTCTCTCTTGAAAGTGCTCAGAAGTTTTTCAGCATGGGAGCCCGCGTCACAGGGATTGAGATTAAAACCAATGATATCTATAAAGTGAAAGAAATTGGAAAGGAGATCCGCCAAAAGATGGGGTTTCCCTTCTGGACGAAAGATTGGATGGAGATGAATCGAAATCTTTTCTCGGCCCTGAAGTTGGAGAAGATCGCTATGTTTATCATCCTCGTCCTGATCGTTTTGGTGGCGGCCTTCAACATCATCTCCACACTCATCATGGTGGTGATGGAGAAGCATAAGGATATTGCCATTCTGAAATCCATGGGCGCCCCTTCCAAGGGAATCTTAAAGATCTTTGTCATCGAAGGAGGGGTGATCGGTGTGGTCGGAACGGTCTTTGGAACGCTTCTGGGCGTTGGGGCGGCTTTCAATCTGGAGAAGATCACAGGGTTTGTTGAAAACCTATTTGGATTCAAAATTCTTTCAAGCGATGTCTATTATATTGATAAACTCCCTTCCCAGGTGAATCCTGTTGATATTGGACTGATCGTGATGACAGCGATCCTCATCAGTCTCCTGGCTACCCTTTATCCTTCTTGGAGGGCATCGAGACTCGATCCTGCTGAGGCATTGCGATATGAATAGGGAGAAGATGTCTTTTAAACAAGAGGCCCAGCAAGCTCTCTCCCGTGGGGAATGGAGGAAGGCGCTCGAATGCTTTCAAAATCATTGTGCACAGGAGCCAGAAGATTTTCGATCCCAGCTCAAGGTGGCCGAATTGATGGAGCGTTTGGGTCAAAAGAAAGAGGCCCTCCAAATGTACCGACAGGTGGCCGAAGCTTATGCCCAGGATGGCTTCCTGCTTCAAGCTATTTCCATCAATAAGATGATCTTGAGGATTGATCCATCTTCTAAGGATGTCAACGATCGGCTGGCACAGCTTTATGCAGAAAAAGATAGGGAGACGAAATCCCATCACCCCTTCCCGCACCTCCCTCTCTTCTCTGAACTCAATGAACAGGAGCTTCAATCCTTGCTCCCCCATATTCAAAGTAAGATTTTTATGAAGAACTCCCTCATCTGCCAAGAGGGAGAAAGAGGGGATTCCCTCTTTGTCATCAGTCGAGGAGAGGTGGCAATTGCCAAGCAAACACCAGGGGGAAAGGAAGTGGGGGTCCGCAACCTCAGGGAGGGAGAATTCTTTGGAGAGTTTGGTTTTTTTATAGACCAGAAAAGGCATGCAACAGTCAAAGCGATGACAGAATGTGAGATCCTGGAGATTTCCAGAAATGAACTCAATCATATGATTAAGATTCATCCCAGACTGAATGAGGTGCTTCAGAATCTTTTTAAAGAACGAATTTTAGACAACTTCCTCGCCCTTTCCCCTTTGTTCTCATCGCTTACCCCCAAGGAGAGAGGAGAGATTGTCAAACGGTTCCATCTTCTTAAGATTCCCGAAGGAACAATCATCTTCAAGGGAGGGGACTCTCCCGGCTCCCTTTATATGGTAAGAAGTGGAGAGGTAGAGATATTTACTCAAAATCGGCAGGGGAAAAAAGTGACCTTGGGTGTCTTGGAAAGTGGGAACTTTTTTGGTGAGATCGGGCCTCTCCTCGATAAGCCCCGAATGGCAAATGCGAGAACAACCCTTCCTACGGAATTGTTGGAAATGACAAAGGAAGATTTAAAAGCCTGCCTCCTCCAATTCCCTAATCTTCAGACGAAACTCAAAGAGATTTCTATGAAGCGTCTCCATCGGATGAAAGAACTTCTGTCTCAAGAGGCGATTCAAAAGGCCAGGGAGGCGATGGTTTGAAAGAGTTGATTCAAGTCCAACAGCTTCTCAAGTCTTACGGAAACGGAACCAAACGTGTGGAGGTCCTCAAGGGAGTGGATCTCAATTTTTCTAGAGGGGAGAGGGTTGCCATCGTCGGTGCCTCTGGCGTAGGAAAGACCACCCTTCTCCACGTCTTAGGCACTCTCGATCGGCCGACGGGTGGAAAAGTTTTTTATGAAGGAAAAGACATCTATGCCTTGAATGAAAAGGAACTCGCCCTTTTTCGAAATCGTGAGATTGGATTTGTTTTTCAGTTTCATCATCTGCTTCCCGAATTCAGTGCCTTGGAAAATACGATGATGCCCTGTCTGATCCAAGGCATCCCGAAAAAGGAGTCCGCCGCTCGAGCGGAAGCGATTCTCACTTTGGTGGGTCTCAAAGAGCGCCTTTCTCATAAACCAGGGGAGCTTTCCGGTGGAGAGCAACAACGCGTGGCGGTGGCGAGGGCTTTAGTTTTGGAACCGAAAATTCTGCTGGCCGATGAACCCACTGGGAATCTGGATACCAAGACAGGAGAGTCGGTCTTTGATCTTCTTCAAGAACTGAATCAGATCAAAGGGGTCACCCTCATCGTCGTGACGCACAACCTAAAATTGGCTGAAAAACTATCCCGTCAGATCCAACTCATCGATGGAAAAGCATCGGGATAGACAATGTCCACTTTACAAAAAGATTAAGATTTGATATTAAAATGAGAATTTTCTTACCCCATCCACGCTCATCTAAAAATTGGAACAGAAGGTTTGTTCCAGATTCAAAAGAATGGGAAGGAGCCTAACCATGATCATAAGACAAATAGGACTTATCCTCCTCGTCATTTCTCTTCTCATAGGAATATGTGCTGGAGCCGAGGAAAACATTTATAAAATCATGATCCTCGGAAATGTAAAAATTGAAGAAGGGGTCATTCGAGGAGCGATCAAGAGCCGGGAGGGCGGCCCTTTTTCGGTCGAAAAGGTTCGTGAGGATCTACGATCTATTTTTGATTTGGGTTACTTCACCGATGTCCAAGTGGATATCAAATCGCCACCCCAGGGCAAAGAAGTGATCTTCATTGTCGTGGAAAAACCTTCAATCAAAGAAATCTTGATCAAGGGAAATGACAAGGTGAAGTTGGATGATATTAAGGAAAAGATGACCCTCAAGTCGCGAACCATCCTCAACCTCGATAAGGTGAAAGAGGATTCTGAACAGATCCGAAAGCTTTATTTCTCGAAAGGTTATTACGGTGTCAAGGTGGAATATAAGGTCGACTATTTGGAAACCAACGAAGCCGTGATCACTTTTACGATCTCTGAAGGCTCTAAGGGACATATCCAAAAAATAGTCTTCAAGGGGAACAAAAAAATCAAATCCTCCCAATTGAAGAAGATTATGGCGACCAAACAGAGGAATATTTTATCCATCCTCACCAAGACCGGGACCCTGGATGAAGATGTCCTGAAAAATGACCTTCAACTCCTGAACGCCTACTATATTGATCAGGGTTATCTTGAAGCAAAGATCTCCGAGCCCAAGATCGATCTCTCCAACCCGAAAAAGATTCGAATCGAGATTGAGATCACAGAAGGGTCTCAATACCGTGTGGGGAACATCGACTTCAAAGGTGATCTCCTTACGACCAAAGAGGACCTCTTCAAGGTTCTTAAATTGAAGCGGGGCGCTGTGTTTAGCAGCACAGCGATGCGAAAGGATATCAATGCCATCACGGAAAAGTTTGCCAATCGAGGCTATGCCTATGTAGAGATCAATCCCGAAACCTCTTCGGACAATAAAAATCTTTTAGTCCACCTCACCTATGAAATTGAAAAAAAGAAACGCGTCTCTTATGAAAAGATTCAGATTGTTGGGAACACGAAAACCCGTGACAAGGTGATCCGCAGAGAGCTTCGGGTAGCCGAGGGAGAACTTTACAGTGCTGCGGATATGAATAAGAGTCGTGACCGAGTGAAAAGGACAGGGTACTTTAAAGAGGCGGACTTCACCACCAGCCGTGGAAGCACCGAAGAAAAAATCAATCTCGATATCAAAGTCGAGGAGGCTCCCACAGGTGCCATCAGTTTCGGAATTGGGTATAGTTCAATAGAAAGCGTGGTGGGCACTGCCTCCATCTCCGACAAAAATCTCTTTGGCCTGGGTTATTCTGGAGTGTTGAAGTTCAGCTTGGGAGCCTACACCCAAAATTTTAGATTGGGCCTTACAGATCCCTATTTTTTAGGACTTCCCTATTCGGCGGGCTTTGACCTCTATCGCGAAGTTAATGAATACTTCACCGAGTATTCTTATAAAATTATGGGGGGTGACTGACACGATTCGTATTAATTTGATGTATAAATTGGAGAACGTCAAGGTTTACAACGTTTCAGATGCTGCCTCGATCTATGTACAAGAACAGCAAGGGAAGGCAACGACCAGCGCGATTTCTGTAGTCCCCTCCATAGACACCCGTGACGACTACTTCAATCCCCGGCGGGGAACCCAATCCAGCATTTTCATTCAAAACGCAGGAGGTATTTTAGGAGGGGATAACTACTTTGTAAAGGTGTTAGGATCGACCAGTTGGTTTTTCCCAATGCCTCTAAATATGACTCTCAACCTTCGTGCCCAGGCGGGAATCGTCACACCTTACGGGAGTAAAATATCAGTGCTTGATAATACCGGCGTCCTCCAATATAAAGAGAGACTCCCCATCTATGAAAAATTCTACGTGGGAGGCATCACCACGGTCCGAGGCTTTGAATATGGAATGGCGGGACCCAAGGACGAATTCGACGAGGCAATTGGTGCGAAAAAAATGGTGGTTTTCAATGCCGAACTGATTTTCCCTTTGTCTCGTGAGATTGGCCTGCGAGGTGCTGTGTTCTTAAAATGTTCCCGTTGAGAGTCGGGGTAGGGCCTGGAATTCGTTGGTTCTCTCCATTCGGTCCCATCCATATTGATATTGGGTTTAACCTCAGCCCCAAAAAACACGAGAAAGGGCATGTGATCGACTTTACAGGAGGAACCGTTTATTAAAAATTCAAGCATTAAACTTAACAGAGAGGAGAAACGAAGATGGTCGGAAAAAAGTTAAGTGTAGTCATAGGGATGATTCTATTGGGATGGTTTGGATCGGTTTGGGCTGCAGATTTAAAGATTGCTTACGTCGATATCCAGAAGGCAGTCAACGAATCTAATGCCGGCAAGGACGCGAAAAAATTGATTACCAAAGATGTGGAAAAATTTCAGGGCCAAATCGCAGACAAGCAGAAAGTCCTTCAAACCATGAAAGAATCCTTAGAGAAGCAGGCCCCCATGCTCAATCCGAATGCCCGGGCAACTCGAGAGAAAGATTATCAAAACAAACTCCGGGAATTTCAGAGGTGGGGGGAAGACACCCAGAATGAGATCAATCAGAAACGTATGGAGATAGAGCGAAATATCTCCATCGGCCTACAGAAGGTGATTCAAAAAGTGGGTGCAGACGAGGGTTACACCCTTATCTTGGAAAAGAACGAAAGCATTGTGCTCTTCGTCTCCAGGGCCCTTGATATCACCGATCGAGTGATCAAAGCCTACGATGCTCAAAAGAGATAACTGAAAAGATGAAATCCTAAATCCGAAGTACCTGCCTACCGGCAGGCAGGCGAAATCCGAAACAAGCTCAAATGTTCAAAGCACGAAATTCAAAATGGGAAAAAATTGTTTCGAGATTTGATTATTCGAATTTGGGATTTGCCTGCCCTGTTAAGTAGGTTTTGTGTACCTTCTGGCTTGATGTATCACGATCCTTTTGGGAAAAGTAAAGTCGTCGACTTCGGGCAAAATCACTTAACAGGGTAAAAATTTCGAAATTAGGATTTCGGATTTTTAAATGATTCTATGAGCGTGTCCCAATAGGACAAAAGAGGAAGTAATGAAGAAACGTCTGAAGGAACTCGCCCAGTGGGTGGGTGGAACGGTGGTTGGAGATGGAGAGATAGAAATCTCTGGAGTGGCAGCCATTGAAGAAGCCCAAGCCGGAGAGATCACCTTCGTCGCCAATCCGAAGTACCTTCCGAAGCTCAGCGAAACCCATGCCTCAGCGATCATTGTCTCAAAAGAAGTGACCCAAGCAGACAAGCCTCTTCTTTGCGTGACGAATCCCTATTTAGCCTTTGCGAAGATCCTCACCCTCTTTTCTCACAAACCTTACCAACCCAAAGGGATCGATTCCAATACCTGGATCAGCCCCACGGCAAAATTAGGGAAAGACCTGACCTTCTATCCTTTCGTTTATATTGGAGACCGCTGTTCGATCGGAGATCGTGTCACTCTTTATCCTGGAGTCTATGTGGGTGAGGACTCCTCCATCGGAGAGGACTCGATTCTTCACTCCAATGTCTCCATCTATTCAGGGACAATCCTTGGAAAACGGGTTATCCTTCACAGTGGGGTGGTAGTCGGAAGTGATGGATTCGGATATGTGAAGGAAGGAAAGAAGAATGTGAAAATCCCCCAGGTGGGAAGGGTGGAAATTGAGGACGACGTCGAAATCGGTGCCAATACTACCATCGACCGGGCTACTTTTGGCAAGACGATTATTCGAAGAGGAGTGAAGATCGACAACCTCGTTCAGGTCGCCCATAACGTCGTGATCGGTGAAGACTCGATCCTCTGCGCCCAGGTTGGAATTTCAGGCTCGACAAAGATCGGGAGCAACGTCACATTGGCCGGACAGGTGGGAGTGGTCGACCATACCGAAATTGGAGACAATGTCATGGTGGGCGCCCAGGCCGGGGTGACCCACAGGCTGCCTCCAAATCAAGGATACGTCGGGAGTCCCGCCTTGCCGCATCGTGAATTTCTACGGGCCAACGCCGTTTTTTCCAAACTCCCGGAGATGAGAAAGACCCTCATCGAAATCGAGAAGCGTATAAAAAAGATCGAAGAGGCCCTCTCTTCGGGAGGGAAGGAGAAGTAGATGATTGAGATTAAAGAGATCATACACATCCTCCCCCATGCTTACCCTTTCTTGCTCGTGGATCGGATTATTGAAATGGAGCCGGGAAAACGGATCGTGGGCATTAAAAATGTCACTTATAACGAACCCTTCTTCCCAGGCCATTTTCCAGGTCGTCCCATTATGCCAGGGGTGCTCATCGTGGAGGCCATGGCTCAGACCGCTGGAATCCTCGTGTTTAATTCCTTGCCCCAAGAGCCAAATAAACCCCCGATTTACTTTTTAGGAATCGATAATGTTCGTTTCAGAAAACCCGTTATTCCAGGAGATCAACTTCATCTTGAACTGGAGATCACCAAGCATCGCCAGTCGATCTGGGGATTTAAGGGAAAGGCCTTGGTCGATGGAAAATTAGTGGCTGAAGCAGAACTCTTGGCCATGTTAGGAGATGAAAAATGATTCATCCTACTGCGATCATCGATTCAAAGGCTGAAATCAGTGAGGGAGTTGAAATAGGTCCCTACTCTGTCATCGAAAAGAATGTGTTGATTGGCGAAGGGACAAAGATCGGACCTCATGTGGTCATCCGGGAGGGAACTTATATTGGGAAACAATGCCAGATTTCTCAATTTGCCTCGATCGGAGAAGCCCCCCAATCTGTAGGATATAAAGGGGAAAAGACTTTTCTCCAAATTGGCGATCACAATATCATCCGGGAATTTGTCACCCTCCATCGTGGCACGATCAAGGGAGGTGGGAAGACCGTCATCGGAAATGAAAATTTCTTGATGGCCTACTCTCATGTGGCTCATGACTGTCAAATTGGAAATCAGGTGGTCATGGCAAATGGCGCAACGTTAGCCGGACATATTTTGATCGAAGACTTTGCGATCATTGGTGGTCTCTCAGCCATCCATCAGTTCTGCCGGGTTGGGACCTATGCCATCATTGGAGGTATCACCGGCGTCCTCATGGATATCCCTCCCTACACAAAAGCACAAGGAGACCGGGCAAAACTCTTCGGGCTCAATACGATCGGCCTCAAACGGGCGAACTTTTCAGAGGAAACCCTAAAGGCCCTGAAAAAAGCCTATCGCATCATTTTCCGCTCCAGTCTGACATTGGAGAAAGCGATGAAGAGGGTGGTGGAGGATGAGATCTCTCAGACGCCAGAAGTTCAACATTTCCTCCAATTCATCCAATGTTCGAAGAGGGGGATCACTCGTTAAGTGAACAAGATCAAGGTCGGTGTCGTCGGTGTCGGTTACTTCGGCCAATTCCATACAGAAAAATATACTAAAATAGAAGAAGTGGATTTGGTCGGTGTGGTGGATGCCGATACCTCTCGTGCCAGGGAAATCGCTAAACGATACCGAACCCAATCCTTCTCTCATCACACAGACCTTTTCAACAGAGTTCAGGCTGTTAGTATCGCCGTTCCCACAACCTTTCACTATTCGATGACGAAAGATTTTTTCTTGCAGGGGATCGATGTTCTTTTGGAAAAACCCATCTCGAACACCCTTGAGGAGGCTGATGAATTAATTGGATTGGCCCAATCAAAGGGGTTGATCTTACAAGTGGGCCATCTGGAACGATTCAACGGAGCCTTGTCCGGCTTAAAGGGAAGGGTAAAAAATCCATGGTTCATCGAATCCCATCGCTTGGGCCCCTTCTCAGGAAGGGGAACAGAGGTCGATGTCGTGTTAGATTTAATGGTTCATGATATCGATATCCTCTTAAGCCTCATGAATTCAAAGGTGAAACAGTTTGAGGCTGTCGGCATGCCCATCCTCACTCGTTATCCGGACATTGCCAATGCCCGCATTGAATTCGAAAATGGATGTACAGCGAATTTGACCGCAAGCCGAGTTTCCAGAGAAAAGATTCGAAAAACCCGGATCTTTCAACCCGATGGAATCCTTTCTATCGACTACCTTTCACAAAAACTCTCCTTTTCTAAAAAGGCTGTCCCTCTCGGAAAGGAAGAGATTCCCGAAATGGTCACGGAAGACATTCCGGTCAAAAAGATTGATCTTCTGGAGGCCGAGATTCATTCTTTTCTCCAGAGCGTGAGGGATCGAAAAGATGTTCGGGTCTCTGGGTTGGATGGAAAGCGGGCATTAGAGATGGCACTCCAGATCATCCAGAAGATTGATGACCTCAACAAAAAAAAGACATAGCGGGGCGACTGAACGGATGAAATCGAAGAAGATCCTGTTAGTCGCTGGAGAAGTTTCAGGAGACCTTCATGGCTCTCACTTGGTGGAAGCCATTCAACGCATTGAACCGGAAGTTCAGTTTTTGGGTGTGGGAGGGGAGGGTTTGGAAAGAAGGGGCATGAAGCTCCTCTACCCTGCTCATTCTCTTTCTGTCGTAGGTATCACTGAAGTCTTCGTAAAACTGAGAACTATTTTAAAGGCCCTGAGGGGATTGAAAAGATCCCTTGAAAGGGAGAAACCGGATCTTGTCATTCTGATTGATTTCCCTGAGTTCAATCTTCGGTTGGCCAAAATAGCCCACCGAAGAGGAATCCCTATTCTCTACTATATCAGTCCTCAAGTATGGGCCTGGAGGCCTAAAAGGATTAGATTGATTGCTCAGTTAGTGAGAAAAATGGTCGTCCTCTTCCCTTTTGAAGTTCCTCTCTATGAGGCAGCAGGGGTTGATGTGGAATGGGTGGGTCATCCGCTTCTCGATATCGTGAAGCCAACTCTCCCCAAGGAAAAAGCTTACCAACAATTTGGTCTGGATCCCAAACAGAGAACCATCGGTTTACTCCCTGGAAGCCGAAGTCACGAGGTAGAAAGACTTCTTCCTCCCCTCCTGGCCTCGGCTCATCTCCTACAAAAAGAGATTCCAGATCTTCAGTTCGTCATCCCTCTCGCCCCGGGACTTCCCAAAACAATCTTATCATCCCGGATGAAAAATATTTCAGTACCTGTGAAAGTGGTGGAAGGTTTCACTTACGATGTGATGAACCTCTCTGACCTTCTGATCACAGCATCTGGGACGGCCACGTTGGAAGGAGCGATTCTTGGAAAACCCATGATCATTATTTATAAAGTCTCTTTCCCCTCCTACTGGATCGGCAGGGCTTTGATTCGAGTGGACCACATTGGACTCGTCAATTTGGTGGCAGAGAAAGAGATTGCTCCAGAATTGATTCAGAAGGATGTCCATCCCCAAAGGATTGCTGACGAAGCCCTTCGAATTCTAAGGGATCCCATCCTGAGTCGAAAGATGAGCGAGTCCATGGGTGAGGTGTGTCAGAAACTTGGGAAACCCGGAGCGGCCCAACGAGCTGCCCGCATTGTCACTTCTTTGCTCCACGAAGCGGAGGCCTGAAATGTCTCTCTATCGCAGACTCATCGAACTCATTAAACCCTATTGGTCCAAGTTAGGCCTCGCCATGATCTGTATGGTCTTTGTCTCCCTCCTGACCGGTGCGCAGGCATTTCTTGTTAAACCCGCTTTCGACGGCGTCTTCCTTAAGAAGGAAGGAATCCCCCCCTTCCTTAAGAATATGATCATCCGACTTCGTCTCGGAGATTTGTTACTCAAGAAAGATATGGAGATGCTCACTTTGCTCCCCATTGCCATCATTCTTCTGTTTTCTCTAAAAGGCATCTTCAACTATGGGCAAGCCTATCTGATGAACTTCGTGGGGTTGAGGATTGTAGCGGATTTGAGGGAGAAACTTTACAATCATCTCCAAAATCTCTCACTTTCCTTCTTCACGAAAACCCCCACCGGCATCCTCATCTCCCGGATCACCAATGATGTGAACCTGATTCAGGGATCCGTCTCCAATGCCGTCACCGGCCTTATCAAAGATATTTTTACCATCTTCGGTTTGATCGTAGTGGTCTTCTTGAGAGATTGGAAGTTGGCCATCATCGCCCTCATCATCTTCCCCATCGCCATTTTCCCCATTAAAGAATTTGGGAAGAGGCTTCGAAAATATAGTTGGAAGAGTCTACAACGAATCGGCTCGATTACGACCTTTCTCCACGAGACCATCTCAGGTAATCGAATTGTCAAAGCCTTCAATATGGAAGAGTATGAGAAACGACGCTTCGCTGAGGAGAATGAACGTTATTTCAAAATTAACCTCAAACGGGTGAAAGTCCGGGCATTTTCCCATCCCTTGATGGAATTATTGGGAGGCATTGGAGTCGCCGTGATCATCTGGGTAGGGGGTTATAGTGTCATTCGTGGGGAGGTAACCCCGGGGACTTTCTTTTCCTTCATGGCCGCTATTTTCATGCTCTATGCACCGATTCGAGAGCTGAACAAGTTGAATCTGGAGATTCAAGAGGGTTTAGCCGCTGCAGTGCGTGTCTACGAACTTCTGGATACCGTTTCAGATATCAAAGAAGAGGAAGGGGCCATGCCTCTTCCCCTCATCTCAAAAGGAGTGACGTTTCAAAATGTTTCCTTCAAATATGATGAGGAAATCGTGCTCAAGGATATTTCCCTCTATGTGAAGGCGGGAGAAGTGATCGCTCTGGTCGGTATGAGTGGGGCGGGAAAGACTTCTTTGGTTAATCTGTTGCCGCGTTTCTACGATGTGGAGAGAGGGCAGGTTCTCATCGATGACACCGACATTCGAAAGGTCACGCTTCTATCTTTAAGAGATCAGATCGGTTTGGTCACTCAGCAAACGATCCTATTTAATGATACGGTTCGAAATAATATCGCCTATGGGCGGCTCAAATGCTCAGACCAAGAGGTTATCGAAGCAGCGAAGGCAGCCAATGCTTATGACTTCATCCAGAGATTGCCTCAAGGGTACGACACGACCATCGGTGAGCAAGGCGTCAAACTTTCTGGAGGGGAACGTCAACGTATCTCCATCGCCAGAGCCCTCTTGAAGAATGCTCCCATTCTGATTTTGGACGAAGCCACCTCCTCCCTGGATTCCGATTCTGAAACAGAAGTCCAAAAGGCTCTGGAAGAGTTGATGAAGGGTAGAACAGTCTTCGTCATCGCCCATCGTCTTTCAACGATTCGAAATGCGCACCGGATTATCGTTCTTTCTGATGGTCAGATTGTGGAGCAAGGAACGCATGAGGAATTGTTGGCCCTCAATGGTGAATATCGGCGGCTCTACGTTCTTCAGTTTAAAGATGATGGGATGGGAGTTCGAACGGCAACCAAAGTGAAGAAGGTCTACTGAATAGTTATGAGTTCGGAGTATTAAAAAAAGTTTCTCCGAACTCCGAACTATTTCAAAGTTCAATGTTTCTTAAAACTTCAAAGAAGAAATTGGTCTCGTGGTTGGGAGCGTGGTCTGCCTATTGGGCCATCAAAATTTTGGCTGTCACCATGCAGTTTGAAGAGATCCATCCAGAGATTCCGAGAGGATTTTGGGAGAAAGGGATTCCTGCCATCGGGGCCTTCTGGCACGGAAGGCTATTGATGATGCCCGTGGTTTATGATGGGACGAAATTGAGTTTCCTCGTTTCGCCCCATCGGGATGGCCAAGTGGTGGGAAAGGCCCTGAAACGGTTTGGTTTTCATGCCATCTTGGGTTCAACGACTCGAAAAGGTTTTTCCGGTTTTAAACAAATGGTCAAGGCTCATGGGTCGGATATCGCCATTGTCCCTGATGGACCGAGGGGGCCTCGTCACCAGGTACAAATTGGTGTGATCGAGTTGGCTAAATTGACGGGGCGGGCTGTGATTCCATTAACCTTCAGCGCCTCGAAAAGGAAGATCTTTAACACTTGGGATCAGTTCCTCCTCCCCTATCCTTTCTCAAAAGGAGTCTTTATCTGGGGGGAACCCATTTATGTGGATCAAAATGGGGATCGAACCTATCTCGAGGAAAAAAGGATTCTTTTGGAGAATCGTCTCAAGGAGTTGACCGAAAGGGCAGACCATTACTTCAATAAAAGCAATGACAAATGCTAAAATCCCTGCCTTCGCCGAAGCGGCTTCGCGCAGGCAGGCAAATGCCAAATGAATGTCAAGGCTCAAATTCAGAAAAATTTTTGGCATTTGACCTTTGGGTTTGGTTTGACATTTGAACTTTGGCATTTGACATTTTAATCTCCTGATGGTTCAATGATCTACCACTTCTATAACATCCTACTCACGTTTCTTCTCATTCTTGCAAGCCCCTACTTTCTTTTACGGAGTCTCATCCAAAAGCGGTTTCGAAAGACCCTGCCCCAACGAATGGGATTTTTCAAAAGCCCATCCTTCAAAAGGCCGATTTGGGTTCATGCGGCATCAGTCGGAGAGGTATTCTGTTCCATCCCTCTTTTAAAGAAGATCAAAAGGGAGTTTCCTCATCTCAAAATCATTTTAACTACGATGACCTCTACAGGGAATGAGACAGCCAAAACCTATCTCCCTGAAGCTGATCAAGTCCTTTTTTTACCCATAGACCATCCCTTCATCATCCGGAGAACCATCGAAAAAATCCAGCCCAACCTCCTTCTTATTGCCGAGACAGAACTCTGGCCCAACCTGCTCCGGTCCTGCGGAAAAAAAGGAATCCCCATCGTTCTCTTCAACGGAAGGATCTCCCAAAAGTCATTTCAACGTTACCTCCTCTTCAAATTCTTTTTCAAGGAATGTCTCAAACACGTCTCCCTCTTCTTAATGCAGACCGAAGAAGACCGAATCCGAATCATTGAGATGGGAGGGGAATCTCAAAAGACAAGGGTTGTAGGAAATCTAAAATTCGACCAGACCTTTCCCTCCTTCACCCAAGAAACCATGGTTGAAATAGTTAAAATCCTCGGCCTTCAAGGGAAAGAGAACATCTTCATCGCAGGTTCTACCCACTCCGGAGAGGAGGAGATCCTGGTCAACCTTTACAAAGAAATCAAAAAGATGGATCCACATCTTGTCCTCATTCTTGCCCCACGACACCTCGAACGGTTGGAAGAAGTGGAGAGGGTCTTAAAAAAAGAGTCCCTATCATGGTTGAGGAGAACTTCTCTTCCACTGGGTGCAGGCCGATCTGATCAAGAACAACCTGATGTAATTCTCCTCGATACGATGGGTGAATTGATGGGCATTTATAGCCTCGGGACGGTGGTCTTTGTGGGTGGAAGTCTTGTCCCGGTAGGGGGCCACAATCCCCTTGAGCCTTTATTCTTCAAAAAGTGTGTCCTCTTTGGTCCTTATATGTTTAATTTCTTAGAGATCTCCAGCCGTCTGATTGAGACGGGAGGAGCGATCCAGGTGTCTGGAAAAGAAGACCTCTTTTCTCAAATGAAACGTCTCCTTTTTGACGAAGGGGCACGCAAAGGAGTGGGGGAGAAAGGGTATCAATTTCTTCAGAAGCATCAGGGAGCAACAGCAAGAATGTTTGAGGAGATCAAACCGTTCCTCTCCCGAATGCAAAATTCAGAGTTCTGAGTTCGGAGTTTAAAGTTCGGAGTATTGAAAGATAATTTCTCCGAACTACCTGCCTGCGGTAGGCAGGCGAACTAATCACTCCGAACTTTTTTAAATTGAGATGCAGCGTATCGACCAATTCCTTTATCAAAAAGAGAAATCCATTGGGAAAAAAATTCTTCTTTTTCCTCTTACCCTCCTCTCTTTGCCTTATGGAGGGGCTGTTCGTGCAAGATCTCTCCTCTATTCCCTTAACGTATTGAAGACAAAGACCCTTCCCTGTCCTGTTATCAGCGTAGGGAACATCACTGTGGGCGGAACAGGTAAGACTCCTTTGGTGATGGCTTTAGCAAAGGGATTAATGGATAAAGGAATCCCCGTGGCCATTCTAAGCAGAGGATATAAAGGAACGAAGACCTCTGGGCCAGTGGTAAGCGATGGTAAAGCCATCCTTCTCTCGCCAGAAGAATCAGGGGATGAACCCTTCCTGATGGCCAAGGTTTGCAAGGGCATCCCCGTCCTGGTTGGGAAAGATCGATTCTTAAATGGTCGGATTGCTCTTCAACGATTTGGTGTTAAAGGGCTGTTACTGGACGATGGTTATCAGCATCTTTCGCTCCATCGAGACATCAATATTCTGCTCATCGACTCACACATCGGTTTTGGGGATCACCACCTTCTGCCGAGGGGGATTCTGAGGGAACCCTTATCTTCCCTTCGCAGGGCCGATCTCGTCCTTTTCACCAAAATAGAGGACCCTGAGATCTCTCTACCTTTGGAGAAAAAAATCCATAAAATCCATCCCTCGTCACAGGTGTTTCACAGCCATTACGAACCAGTGAGTCTCGTGGGTCCTCAGGAGGAACAAGAAGAACTTCATTCCCTGAAGGGAAAGAAAATACTCGCTCTTTCCGGGATCGCTAATTTTAACTATTTCTCTTCCCTTCTAAGAAGATGCGGGATGGAGATTGTTAGAGAAGCGATCTTCCCGGATCACCATCTTTATACAACGAAAGATTTACCTTTCATAGAAGAGAAAAGTAAAGGAGCCGATGTCATTGTCACGACCGAGAAGGATATGGTAAAATTAAAAAAATTGAATATGGATCACCTTCCTCTTCGAGCCCTTCGCATTGAAGTGAAGATATGGGAGGAAAAAGAATTTTATCAAACGGTCATGGAGATTTTTTGAGTTAAGAGTTATGAGTTATGAATTAAAGGAGAAGACAAGGGATGAGAGAACTCGTTAAAATATTGGATACCACTTTGCGTGATGGAGAGCAATCCCCTGGGGCGACCATGAACATCGCCGAAAAGGTGAGGATTGCTGAGCAATTGGAAAAATTAAATGTTGATATCATCGAAGCGGGTTTCCCCATCTCTTCAGAAGGAGACTTTGAAGCAGTCAGGGCCATTTCCAAAACGATCAAGCGGTCAGAAGTGACTGCCCTGGCCAGGGCAAACCCGAAGGATATCGACCGGGCTTGGGAAGCCGTTAAGGGAGCTAGGTTTCCTCGGCTCCATACTTTTATCTCGACCTCCGACATCCATCTCAAACACCAGTTGAAGAAATCAAAGGAAGAAGTCATCCGGATTGCTGCGCGTTCCGTTGCAAGAGCAAAGCGATATACGGCCAATGTTGAATTCTCGGCTATGGATGCTACGCGAAGCGATGTTGAATTTCTCTCAGCAGTCTGTGAAGCGGCCGTTCGAGCAGGAGCAACCACCATCAACATCCCGGATACCGTCGGTTATGCTATCCCCTCGGAGTTCGGAGCCCTCATCCAAACTCTCCGACAAAAGGTCCGGGGAATAGAAAAAGTGACATTGAGCGTTCACTGTCATAATGATCTTGGTCTGGCAGTGGCCAATTCACTGGTTGCTGTTCAGAACGGTGCCAGACAGGTGGAGTGCACGATTAATGGAATCGGTGAAAGGGCAGGCAATACATCCCTTGAAGAGGTGGTCATGGCCATTCGGACGCGGAGCGATCTGCTCCAATTCCATACGCGCATCATCCCAAAACATCTCTTCGCAACAAGCCGTCTCATTTCAAAAATTACCGGTATGGTCGTTCAGCCCAACAAAGCAGTCGTGGGTGCGAATGCCTTTGCCCACCAATCAGGGATCCATCAGGATGGTATCCTGAAGGAGAAATTAACCTATGAAATTATGACGCCGGATTCGGTGGGAATCCCGAAAACTTCCATTGTCTTAGGAAAACTCTCTGGACGCCATGCCTTCAGGGAGAGGGTAAAAGATTTAGGATATCGGCTCTCTGAAGCAGACCTGGAGCTCGCCTTCAGACAATTCAAGCAGCTTGCCGACAAAAAACGCGATATCTACGATGAGGATATTGAGTCGATCGTGGTGGAGGAAATCCTCCGAATGCCTCGCCGTTTTAAACTGGTCTATATCAATGTCGTTGCTGGAAATGTCACCGTACCTACTGCAACCGTTCAAATGGAGATAGATGGTCAACTCATGCAGGAGGCAGGCTTTGGGGATGGACCTGTAGATGCCACCTTCAAAACGATCAAGAAGATCACACGCACCAAGTCAAAACTCTTACAATTTACCATCAACGCTATCACCAGTGGAACAGAGGCTCAAGGAGAGGTCACTGTCAAACTGGAGGAGAAGGGACAAACGGTGATCGGTCAGGGGGCGGACACGGATGTGATCGTAGCCAGTGCCAAGGCCTATATCAATGCCCTCAATAAGATAGAATTCAAGAAGCAGAAGTTGGTGAGAATGTAATCATGGCCAAAACTCCTCCGATGACGATCACGGAAAAGATCCTAGCTGCCCATGCGGGGAAAAAACGAGTTTCTCCTGGTGAGCTTCTCAATCTCCGAATTGATCTCGCCCTTGGCAACGATATCACAGCACCCCTTGCCATCAAAGCCTTTAAAGAGATTGGAGCGAAAAAAGTCTTTCACCGGGATCGGGTTGTTTTAGTTCCTGATCATTTCACGCCGGCAAAAGACATTCTCTCTGCAGAACAATGTAAGGTCCTCAGGGAGTTTGCAAAAGCTCAACACCTCACTCATTTCTTTGAAATTGGAGAATGTGGGATTGAACATGCCCTTCTCCCGGAAAAGGGTTTGGTCCTACCTGGAGAGGTAGTGATCGGTGCTGACAGTCACACGTGTACCTACGGTGCCCTCGGTGCCTTTTCAACAGGTGTGGGCAGCACAGACCTCGCCGCAGCCATGGCCACAGGGAAACTTTGGTTTAAAGTTCCAGAGAGCTTCAAACTCATCTATTATGGAAAAATCAATCCCTGGGTTTCAGGGAAGGACTTGATCCTTTTCACCATCGGTGACATCGGTGTCGATGGGGCCCTCTACCAAGCCATGGAGTTTTGCGGAGAGACCATCCAAAACCTTCCCATGGCAAGCCGGTTCACGATGGCCAATATGGCAATTGAGGCCGGGGCAAAGAATGGAATCATTGAACCAGATGAAATCACTCTCCAGTTCGTCAAACCCAGGGCCAAAAGACCCTATCGAATTTATCGAAGTGACCGGGAAGCACGCTACGAAGAGGTGCGAGATTATAATGCCTCAAAAATTTTCCCGCAAGTTGCACTTCCACACATCCCATCGAATGTGAAGGATGTGAGAGAGATTGGAAAGATCGAGATCGATCAGGTCATCATAGGCTCTTGCACCAATGGTCATCTCGACGATCTTCGTGTGGCGGCCAAGATATTAAAGGGAAAAAAGATCGCCCCCTCTCTACGTCTCATCATCATTCCCGCCACCCAGGGGATTTACCGTCAGGCAATGAAGGAAGGGCTCTTCGAAATATTTCTTTCAGCAGGCGCCGTGATCAGTCCACCCACCTGCGGTCCCTGCCTGGGTGGACATATGGGTGTCTTGGCTGGAGGGGAAAGGGCCTTGGCCACCACCAATCGCAATTTTCGAGGAAGGATGGGCCACGCCCAAAGCGAGGTTTATCTCTCCAGCCCGGCAGTGGCTGCTGCCAGTGCTATCCAAGGAAGGATCTGCCATCCCGAAGAAGTAATGAGGAAAGGAGCCAAGGGGTCAAGGGTTCCAGGAGTCCAGTGAGATCTTAAAGATTAACTTGAACCCTTGAATCCTCGAACCCTTGAACCCTTATTTTAGAAACCATGAAGATAAACGGAAGAATCTGGAAATTCGGATCCAATGTTGATACGGATGCCATCATCGCTGCCCGTTACCTGAACCAGTCCAATGCAAAGGAACTGGCAAAACATGTGATGGAGGATGAGCGACCTGAGTTTTCTCGGAAAGTTAGAAAGGGGGACATCCTTTTAGCTGAAAAGAATTTCGGCTGTGGGTCATCCCGGGAACATGCACCTCTTGCCTTGAAGGCAGCGGGAATTTCTTGTATCATTGCCAAAAGTTTTGCAAGGATCTTTTACCGAAATGGACTCAACCTCGGACTTCCCCTTTTAGAATCCTCAGAGGCTTCTGAGGCGATCCGGGAAGGGGATCGAGTTCGAGTGAACCTCACCACTGCCGAGATCTTCGACCTCACACAAAAGAAGAAATTTTTTGCAAAACCCATCCCGGCCTTTATGCAGGATTTGATTAGGGATGGAGGATTGATCCAGCATCTTCGGAAAAAGGGAACCAGGGGGAAGAATAAAATTTCCACTTGACAACATCCCCTTTTCCCCCCTATTTATAAGCAGGTACAAAGTAGTATCTAAAGAACAGGGGTGTTCTCAAGTGGCACCCCTTTTTGTATAATGCAAGTTCAAATTTCAAAATCTTAATGCCAAATGAATGTCAAAGTTCAAAATCAAAAATTTTTGATATTTGAACTTTGGATTTGATTTGACATTTGGGCTCTGGCATTTGACATTTATTTTAGAGGTTTGTGGAGGTTTCGATGAAGAAAGAGAAATACAATGTCGCAGTGGTAGGGGCCACGGGTGCGGTAGGAAATGAGATGATTGCTACTCTGGAACATAGAAACTTTCCAGTGGCTCAATTGAAACTTCTTGCTTCCACACGGGGCGCGGGCACAAAGCTGGAATTTAAGGGAAAATCTTATGCGGTGGAGGTGTTGAACGAGAACTCCTTTGCCGGAGTCGATGTCGGCCTCTTTTCTGCAGGAGGTTCGGTGAGCGAAAAGTTTGCCCCTATCGCCGGAAAGGCGGGCTGTGTGGTGATTGACAATACCAGCGCCTTCCGAATGGACCCTGAAGTCCCTCTTGTGGTCCCGGAGGTGAACGCCCATGCGATCGCCCAATATCCCAAAAAGAATATTATTGCAAATCCCAACTGTTCAACCATCCAGATGGTGGTCGTCCTGAAGCCCATTCACGATGTCGCCCGGATCAAGAGGGTGGTGGTCTCTACCTACCAGGCAGTCTCTGGAACGGGAAAGAGGGCGATCAAAGAATTGGAAACCCAGGTTCTCGCCATCTACAATCACCAGGAGGTCAAGAAGGAGGTCTATCCCCATCAGATTGCCTTCAACTGTCTTCCCCACATCGACGTCTTCTTCGATAATGGTTACACCAAAGAAGAGATAAAGATGGTCAATGAGACGAAGAAGATCATGGAGGATAATTCGATCGGTGTGACCGCTACGACCGTCAGGGTTCCCGTCTTCTATGGTCATTCGGAATCGGTCAATATCGAGACCGAAAAGAAAATAAATGCGGATGAAGTGAGAAAGATCCTCTCGAAAGCGCCGGGGGTTGTGGTCGTAGACAACCCCAAAAAATTTGAATATCCTCTGGCCATCCATGCGGCAGGCAAAGATGAAACCTTTGTCGGAAGGATTCGCGAGGACGAATCCATCCCCAACGGCATCAATATGTGGATTGTCGCGGACAATATCCGGAAGGGCGCTGCACTGAACGCGGTCCAGATTGCCGAAATCCTGATCCAGAAGTACCTATAGCAGGATACTGAATAAGTCTTTGTTGACTCCTTCTTGTCATTCCTGTGCAAACAGGAATCCAGTTCTTTGTATATAGTTCCCTGCTTTCGCAAGGACAAGCCTGGACTCCCGCTTGCGCGGGAGTGACACACAAACTGGGTTTTAAGAGCCTGTCAAAAAATCAATCTCAAGAGGAGGTCAAGTGATGAAAAGACGAAAAGGAATTTGGTTCTTGATTTCTCTTCTGACCACGATCTCATTGGTCTGGACAATGCCCGGGATTGCGGCTGAGAAATCTTATAAGATTGGAGTCAACCTTGAATTCACCGGACCTTGGGCAGAGGTGACCAAGACCGTGAAAAATGCCATGGTCCTGGAAGTGGAGAGGATAAACAAAATGGGTGGCATCGACGGACACCCTCTTGAACTGCTCTTTGAGGACAATGGCTTTGATTTAGGTAGAACCGCAGCCAATATGACCAAGTTCACCAAAGACAAAGAAATCATCGCCGTCGTAGGCCCCTTCGAGGATAATTTACAAGCTACAACCAGGGCCATTGCCGAAAGGGAGAAGATCACCAACATCATCATTTGCCCTTCCAATCCTATGCTTCGAAGCTTAAAGCAAAAATGGGCCTTTAATATTGCTCAAAGCGACATCATTGTCTCTCAGAAATTAGTGGATCTCTCCTTGGCCAGAAAATATAAAAAGGTTCTTGTTTTCCATGGCGCATGGCCCTTGGCCCAGAGCCTGGCTGAATACTATAAACGCTTCGGTGAGGAGAAGGGGATGAAGGTCATCATCTCTAAGGAGACCCATAAGCCAACTGACATTGACATGACTCCCCAACTCATCAAGCTCAAACCCATCATCGAAAAGGAAAAGGTGGATGCCTTTTATGCCTGTACCGGTGGACCACCAGGCCCTATCATTTGCAAGAATTTACGGACCCAGGGAATTAAGATTCCAATCCTCGGAACCCATGCCTTTGGATTTGCATTTATCATTGCCCTGGGTGGAGGGGCCATGGAGGGAGTGGAATTCGGAGCTGGAAAACCTGTGGTCCCTGATCAACTCGATGAGAATGATCCTGTGCGACCTGTCATCCTTGATTTCGACAAACGGTTCAGAGAACGCTATGGTGTGGGGATTGACCAAATAGCTGGTCATGCCCATGATACGATCTCGCTTATCTATGATGCTCTAAAGCGATGTCAAGGAAAGGTCACTCGGGCAACCTTTAGGGATGCTCTGGAAAATACTAAAGGTCTGAAAAATTGTCACGGAATTTATAACTATAACCCCACTGACCACGACGGCCTAAGCAAAAAAGACATGGTTTTCATTCGAATTGAAGGAGGTAAGTTCAAGCGGATTAAATTCCCCGGATTTGAATAAGATTCGAATAAAGGTTGAAGACAATATAAGTTATATGGTAAATCAAGGGGTGAGCAAATCGTTCCATAGTCTCACCCCTTTTTTATGACCATCTAACTTCATGGACCCTTGGACATATATTCCTCAGCTTCTTTCTTCCGGTATTACCATGGGGGCGATCTATGCCCTGGTAGCCTTAGGATTCGTGACCATCTCAAGGGCTTCCCAAATCATCAATTTTGCCCAGGGGGAGTTTGTCATGTTAGGAGGAGTCATCACCTTCTTCCTCCTGAAAGTTATGAACCTCCCCTACCCCTTAGCCGCTCTGATAGCCATACTGATCGTTATCCTCATCGGCTTCATGATGCATGTCTTGGTTATCTATCCCTTGCGAAAGGCTTCCATTCTCATCCTCCTCATGGCCACTTTAGGAATTTCCATCTTCCTCAGTAGTACGAGTGGCCTTACTTTTGGAACACTGCCTAAAGCCCTCCCCCCTTTCTCCGGTGAGCAACCTCTCCAAATAGGGGGAATTTCTGTTCTCCCCCAGAGCATCTGGGTCTTGGTATCCACTTTTATATTACTGATCTTTCTCTATCTCCTCTCTCATCGGACATTATTGGGAAAGGCCATGGAGGCAAGTTCCACGGATCCTCTGGGGGCTGATCTCCTGGGAATATCAAGAAACCTCATGGTCTTTTTAGCTTTCGGAGTGAGTGCAGGAGTAGGAGCCTTTGCTGGAATACTGATCACCCCCATATTCTTTACCAGTTATAGTTCCGGGACGCTTCTGGGGCTCAAGGGTTTTATCGCAGCTGTCTTAGGAGGCTGGGGAAAGAACAGTGGCGCAATTCTTGGAGGGTTTATCCTCGGGATTGTGGAATCTTTAAGTTTGGCCTTCATCCCTTCTGGGTATAAAGATGCCATTGCCTTTGCGATCTTGTTACTCATCCTGTACTTCAGGCCAAAAGGAATTTTAGGTTCACCTTTTATAGATAGCCGCCGATGGTAGACAAGACAAAAAAAGAATTTAGAAAACGGGACATCTTTTATTTGGTGCCTCTGTGGTTGCTTTCTTTAATTGCACCTGACCCATACCTCTATCATAAAAAGGAGTTTAAAAAGA
>PDVH01000003.1_pt3 | contig 27217 bp, 28 predicted proteins | sample 1369781 | NCBI WGS metagenome assembly PDVH01 (sample SAMN07795378, study PRJNA414565) | Alkali sediment metagenome, whole genome shotgun sequencing project. | isolation source: glacial lake sediment | place: Bosnia and Herzegovina: Donje Bare Lake | collected 2016-06
GGGCAATACTCACGCAGAATACGGCATGGCGGAATGTTGAACGCGCTATATCCAAACTGAAATTGGAAGGGCTCCTTTGTCCTGAAGGCATATTAAAGATAGATGACCGAATACTCGCTGACCTTATCAGGCAGGCGGGATTTTATAACATCAAAACCCAAAGGTTGAAGTCATTTATACGGTTTCTCTATGAGGAGTATAATGGTGACCTGGACAATATGTTTACTGAAGACCTCTGGCACCTGCGGGGTAAACTAATCAAAGTCAAAGGCATTGGAGAGGAAACAGCCGATAGCATCCTTCTTTACGCAGGAAACAAGCCGATCTTCATCATTGATGAGTACACCAGACGGATTTTACAGAGACATGATATTATTCAGGGGGATGCAACTTACGTAGAGATTCAGAGTCTTTTCATGGCCCACCTTCCTAAAAGTGTCCCCCTGTATAATCAGTATCATGCCCTCCTCGTTAATACCGGGAAATTTTTTTGCAACAGCAATCCCCGATGTGATGTCTGCCCACTTTACACACAGGTCTACTAAATCGATAAAGTCTTTATGTTTAACCTAAACGACTATACCGGTGTCATTCATGTCCACTCCGTCTACTCGTTTGATGGTCGCATCTCTGTGCCGGATATTTTGGAAGCGGGGAGGAGTAATGGCATCGATTTTGTCATGCTCACAGACCACTCCACCTTGCGGGCAAGGGAGGAAGGTTTTGAGGGCTGGTGTGGAAATATTCTGCTCGTCATTGGGCAGGAAATTGCTCCCCGCTTCAATCATTATCTGGCCTTCCAGATTAATGCGCCAATAATTGTTACCGATGACGAACCGAATATTGATCCCCGGATATACATAAATCAGGTAAAGGAACAGGGAGGGATAGGTTTTATTGCTCACCCTGACCACGGAGGGACGAAATTGTTTCACGTGAAACAATACCCTTGGTCAAACTGGACAGTAACCGGTTACACAGGCATAGGTATATGGGACTTCATGACAGATTGGCAGGGCACGCTGAGCGGGTACATCAAGGCACTGTTCAGTTTTGTCTTTCCTGCCTTTTTCCTCACAGGACCAAAAAAGGAAACACTACAACGCTGGGATCAACTAAACCGGATCTCCAGGGTCGTCGGTATTGGTGAACTCGATAATCACGACACTATGAAAAAGATAATGGGGTTAAATTTTTCTGTTTTTCCATTTAAAAAGGCCTTTAAATTGGTCAGGACACATGTGATAACAGAAAAACCGTTTACAGGAGATGACACAAAAGATATTGAATTACTAATGTCTGCACTTAAGCGGGGACGGGCATACGTGGCCCAGGAATACTACCGTGAAGCTAAGGGATTCTCTTTTATTTTGCAGGATAACAACCGGGATGCTACCATGGGTGATGAGTTTGAGCTTGACGGTGGAGCCCGTCTCACCACGATGCTTCCTGCGACCGCAAAAATCCGCATCATCAGGAATGGGACCTCCTACAGGGAAGAAATCACCCAAAATCTGACATGCAACATCAGCAAGGAAGGAGTGTATAGGGTTGAAGCTTATTTGAAGATATTTGGCAAATACCTGCCCTGGATATTTTCGAATCATATTTACGTAAATAGAAGTATAAAAGACTAATCATATGATCAAACAACTTTCACGTATTGCTATAAAATTTGGCCTGATGCCCCTTGCCTATTATCTCATTCGCATATACTTTTCTTCTATAAAAATCAGGACCATTAATGAAGATCTGGTTATAAACCGGTTCAAAAGCGATCAAAAGGTCATAGGTGCAATCTGGCATCAGCGCATTATACTGGCATTAAGCTATGCCAAGAAGTTTCGCGCCTACAAGCCTTCCGTCATGATAAGCCAGAGCCGTGATGGCGATGTGATTGCTGACGTATACAGCCGATTTAATTTCAGACCGGTCAGAGGATCGAGCTCTCGAGGAGGTAGGGAGGCCCTGGCCGCGATCATAGCAGACCTCTCTCAAAATCCATTCGCTGTGCATGTACTTGATGGACCAAGGGGACCTAAAGGAGTCGTGAAGCCGGGAATGGTTGTAATGGCTCAGTTATCAGGTGTGCCAATCTTCCCGGCCTACCTTTCCGTCAATCGAGCTTGGGTTTTGAACAGCTGGGATCGCACTCTTATTCCAAAGCCTTTCAGTACAATCTTTGTCAGATGGGGTGATCCCATAATAGTCCCAGCTCATTTGGATGATGAAACCTTTGAGAGTATGCGAAAAAAAATTGAGGATTACATGAAGGAAGATCAGGTACGTCAGGACCGGGAAAACGGTTGGACATCCCCTCTGCTATAAGATTACCGTTTATTTCGAGGCTTCTAAACGGACCTCGAAAATATTCGGCCAGTATTTACCCGTTACAAAAAGCCGGTTGCCCTTTGCGTCATAGGCAATACCATTTAAGACGTCCTTCTTATTGGTATAAATTTCTGAGATCGACCCAGCCAAGCACCTGCCCCGTACGCGGCGAAATGCGGACGATATACGCCGTACCCCAGACATTGGCATAAATCTCGCCTTTGATATATTCAAGCTCATTAATATTCTGTACAGCGTTTCCTCGATCCCGTACCTCTATCTGTTTTATGATTTTATATGTTCTGGGATCGAGGAAACGTAAGATCTCAGTTCCATTACTCATAATGAAGTATTTACCATCGTAGGTAATTCCCCAGCCTTCGGTTGGATAGGAGAATGTTCCCAGGAGGCGGAAAGATTGAAGGTCATAGATAAATCCGGTGTGCGATTGCCATGTAAGTTGGATCAGCATGTTGTCGAATATAGCAATCCCCTCACCAAAGTATTCTGAAGGCAGTCGATAATTCTTTAGAATCTTTCCTGTTTTCAGCTCGACTTTACGGATGCTCGAGTGTCCTCGGAGCCCCGTCCCCTCGTAAAAAAATCCCTTATGGAATACAAGCCCCTGCGTGTAGGCTTCGGGATCGTGGGGATAGACATTGACCACCTGTATTCTGTGAAGAGTTGTTCCCGTCGTGTCTATGGGTAATAGGTTTAGATCTTTATCCTGAAAAGTTGAATGTCCAGACGAGACACATCCGATTAAAAAAGGAAACCTGCCGGAAACGAAAGAAAGTATACATGCTGATAGGAACAGCACAATGCAAACAGTCAAGATTGGCTTTCTCATGTTTTTATAAATGTTCGCTCAGCCATTGAGAGGGTTGTAATAGATGTACAGTTTATATTGAGTGTCTTGAAAAAGTCGCGCAGGGGGCGACCGGGGCCAACCTCGTAAATGGTACTCGCCCGAGAAGCAAGGCTCTTCATATTATCTACCCAAAGGACAGAATGATTCAACTGGGACACTAGGTTGTTAATAAGGTCCTCGTAAAGGCCGGAATGAAATCCTCCCCTGAAATTAGAGGTTACCGTAATTGAACTTTCTTGATCTATTTTCTTTCCGACCGTCCGCAGCGTATCTCCAAACGGCTCTACGATTGTACTCATAAAACGACTATGGAACGGTGCGCTTACGTTGAGCTGTATAAAACGGAACGGTCCATTCTTAGCTAATCCCTCCTGAAGTCTGGCCTCTGCCTCGGGCATTGCCACGGCCTCACCACTGATCACCACCTGATTGGCTGAATTGATATTCGCAACGTCGATGGGGAGATCCTTCAATGCCAGGCGGACTAACTCTATATCTATATTATCGGATATAACCGCTGCCATAGCCCCGATGCCGACTGGGACGACCTCCTGCATCAGCCGGCCACGAACCTGGACAATCCGCACTGCCTCGGATAGGGGAATGGCACCGGCAGCAACTAGGGCGGTAAATTCGCCAAGGCTGTGACCGCCGAAGAGCACCGGTAAAAATCCAAAAAGGGTCTGCAATGCGCGGAGCATGGCAATTTCCGTTGTCAAAATGCATGGTTGGGTAAACTCCGTCAGATTGAGACGTTCATCATCACCGAAACACATGGTGGCAATATCCCACCCTGCCGCTTGAGAAGCCTCCTCGTACACCGTACGGCTATCCGGAACATTATCATAGAAATCCTTTCCCATACCGGGTCGCTGCGCCCCTTGTCCTGGAAAGACAACAGCAATCTTATCCTCTTCCATAATGCAAAACTTCTCCTAAGCTTTGTTATTCCTGCGAAATGACATTTCCCCTTATTGTGACAAAATCTTGAAAGCGGGAATCCAAGTCTTTTGTGCAGTCCCACTTTCCTTTTACGCAACAAATGAGATCGGTAAATACACTTCTCCACCCTCTATGGCAAGTATCTTTTTTTGTTTCTAAATGGTGTCGAGCGACACGCCGAAAATTCCGGTCACAGATGGGCAACTTTTATATGAGTCAAATCAACTGAAGACGGAATTGGAGATACGTGATATAAAGCGATATAAAGAAAGATTTGGCGGTTAAGAAACCCAAGGTTCATCTACTTATCAAGGCAGTGACAGGTGGATTGATATATTGGGAGAGAAGGTGAAAATATAACTCGATAACTTATTCTTGGAGGAACATTATGGGTACAAACGATACAATCTGGGAGACCCAGAAGTGGCAGATAATACAAAACCGCTTGGGATATAACGATGAGGAAATGAAAAAATTTCGGGCGAACGCGCGTAATGAAGATATCTTATCCAGGGTGCCAGAGCTGATGAATAAGACAATCATTGCCGAAGTGGTGGAGTCGCATGGGTGCAACAGCCAGCACAAGATTGGCGACAAATTCTATTTTGACAGCGCCGGAAACCTGTTAACGGCACAATCTCCCAAGAGGATATGTGTTTATGCATTGAATGCGATTGTGCCTCAGATTTTCACGGCACAAGAGTTTCTTTATGCTGCTGCCGATCCTAATGAAATGAGATTCAAACGGTCGGGATGCTTTGATGTCGGTGTAGCGTGCGAAGGATGGGGACGGATCGTGATGGAAATTAGAGTGGATGATCGCAAAAAAGCGTGAAAAATCTTTCGCTATGGGCGATAAGTCAAGTTGCTAGGCAATGGAGCGAAAGGATATGACAAGGCACCTGTTTGTGGTTTTCATTGTAGTCTTATGGGAACGGATTCCATGGCCCCAATACGCATACCTCTCGGAAGGAGAAGATTTGTTACCAATGCTTAGAGGACTTCTCACAGAACCCGTTCCGAAAACTTTCTACGCTTGGCGTGCGCATTGAAAGCCTTTACCAAGTTCACATTTCACACAGGCACCTGGGAGCCCCTCTGACATAGACAGTTGCGATTCACATTTACCGCACAATCTCTCTTCCCCACGTTTCATTGGTCCATCGCATGGTGTTACAGACATGGGACAGTACAACGTACATGAGCCGCAGTTCTTGCAGAAATCAGAACGTGCACCTAAAGGATAGTCCACATGACGTTCCTTTCCGCGTCCAACAAAACCAAGTGCATTGGCTCTCCAGAACTGAGTACAGTAACGCACACAACGCCCGCACTGAATACAGTTATTGTTTCTGAAGGGGTAGCGAACTTCCTTCACGCCACAACGAACGGCGATGTCTTGGATAGCTCGCGAATTCGGTGCTTCGGCAACCAGCAGTTCCGCAATATTACGCCGCAGTTTCAACACTTTCTCCGTATTGCTTTTAATGGTCATGCCTTCCTGAACGTTGAGTGTGCAAGCGGTCGTAATTTTTGACGAGCCGTTCTTAACATGCTCTACGATGCAGAGGCGGCACGCGCCGACGTCATTCAAAACGGGGACATGGCAGAGATGGGGAATGCAGATACCGTACTCAATAGCTGCGTCAAGTACACTTGTTCCTTTTGCTGCCCGCACCCTGCTTCCATCAATTGTTAATGTTACATACTGAAGCATATTCTTACCTCTCTTTAACCGACCATGATAGCATCGAATTTGCATTCCGTTACGCAGATTCCGCATTTACGGCATTCCAAAAGATTTATGATATGGGCTTTCTTCTTTTCACCCCGCACTGCATTGTGCGGACATGCCTTTATGCAGATGCCGCAGCCTTCGCATTTCTCAGGATGGATGGTGTAGCTGATAAGGGATTTACAAACACCGGCGGGGCAGCGCTTCTTCTCTACATGAGCTTTGTACTCATCGTAAAAGTACCGCAATGTTGAAAGAACTGGATTGGGGGCCGTTTTCCCAAGTGCACAAAGCGATCCTTCGCTTACTGTTTCCGCCAGTTCTTCAAGAAGGCTGATCTGTTCCGGGTGACCGCGACCCTCGGTGATATCGGTAACGATCTCGAGCATCCTGTCAACACCGAGGCGGCAGGGCACGCACTTGCCGCAGGATTCGTCCTGAAGAAAATTGAGAAAATATTTTGCCACATCCACCATGCAGGTTCCCTCGTCCATACCCGCTTTGGTCAGTGCATCAAAATCAATGGGAAGGTCAAATTTGCTGACAGGCAGGCATCCTCCAGAGGGTCCGCCACTTTGCACAGCCTTAACCGCTTTTCCTGTTTTCGACCCGCCACCAATATCAAAAACGATGGTATGGAGGGTTGTACCCATCGCCACTTCAACAAGTCCAGTATTCTTAACCTGTCCTGTGAGAGCGAGAATCTTGGTACCTTTGCTGCTTTTAGTTCCTTTAGAGGCAAACCATTTATAGCCGTTTAGAATGATAGAAGGCACGTTAGCCCATGTTTCAACATTGTTTAACACCGTGGGTTTATCCCAGAGGCCGCTCTTAACTGTGTGAACATCTTTGGGACGCGGCTCGCCGACCTTACCTTCCAGCGATGCCATGAGTGCGGTTGACTCACCGCAGACAAAGGCGCCACCGCCCCGGGCAATCGCGATATCGAAGGAGAAGGAAGACTCTAAAATGTTATCGCCCAAAAGGCCGTAATTTCGCGCTTGCTGCACGGCAATCCTCGCGTGTTTTACTGCCAATGGATATTCCTTACGTACATAGATGTAACCCTGATCGGCACCGACAGCCCACGCTCCGATCATCATCCCTTCAATAACGAGGTGCGGATTGGCTTCTAAAAGGCAGCGATCCATATACGCACCGGGGTCCCCCTCATCGGCATTACAGACCACATATTTTTCATCCCCCGGCGCCTCCCAGCATTCTTCCCACTTTATGCCTGTGTGAAAACCTCCTCCCCCGCGTCCTCGCAATCCGGACGCCCGGACCTCTTCGATAACCGTCTCCGGATCAATGCCCGCAAGGGTCTTAGCGAGGGCCCTATATCCCCCGACGGCAATGTAGTCATCGATGGAACAGGGATCGACCAGCTTGCTATAGGCAAGAAGTTGACGGTCCTGGGCTCGATAAAAGGGAATTTCTGCTTCAGTCCGGATCTTCTTGCCGGAAACAGGATCCGTGTAAAGGAGCCTCGGAATGACTTCACCATTCTGAAGTGTTTTTGAAACAATCTCACGGGCGTCTTCGGGTACAATATGACAATAGAACAGATTTCCCGGTTCCATGACCATGATCGGCCCTTGTTCGCAAAAACCATGACAGCCTGTGGCACGCACAAGAACATCGCTATTCAGACCCTGTCGGACAATTTCTTTCTTGACCGCATCTATAACAGCGAGAGAACGTGACGCCTGGCAACCAGTACCCCCGCAAATAATAATCTTTGACCGATAATTTGCCCTATCTTTTTCGAATGTTGCGCGCAGAGATTCAAGGTCACCAGCATGCTTAATTTTAACCATGACGGACTTCCTCCTTATCTGCTTTACGGGTGTTATCAATTATTTTACGGAGTTTCGCCGGAGTCATGTGATGGTCATACGACCCATTCTGCGCAATAACGGGTCCGAGGGCACAGGCCCCGACACAGTTCACGCATTCGACTGTAAAAAGACCATCCTCAGTGGTGTCTCCTTTTTTAATCTGGAGCTGACCTTGTATCTGGTCGAGCAGGAGATTGGCCCCCCTGACATGACACGCCGTACCTGTGCATACAGTAATAACGTGTTTACCACGTGGTTTCAGGGAAAACGCCTTGTAGAAGTTGGCAACACGACATACATCAATGAGCGGTATACCGAGTTCCTGCGCTACCGTCTTCATGGCTTCCGCGGGAACATATCCGTACAGATCCTGTATGTCCTGCAACACCTCTATAAGCTGCTGTGGCTGGCTCCGTCGCCCTTTCAGAATGGTATTAAGCGAAGTTGTCGACATTTTGGCCTCCTTCACATCAATTTAATATTGATTTATGATCATTTTACTGCTAAATTCAGACCTGTAAATATCAATATAATGTGGCTACATTGCCCATGTAATATAGGTATTATAATACCAATTTAATGCCTATATATTACTATAAATATATGCAATAGAGGAATATCACTCATGCCTGATCCACAGACACCCAAGACAACGAGTTCCATACCGGAGCATTTTGATCCTCGTGAGTGGCTTTCGCTCCTCTGGCGAATCCCGCACAATATAGAAAGGGATCCGGAAAAAATAGAGATTGCTCTCCGGGAACGCATTAAGGAACTAAATTGTCTTTACGGGATCGCACGATTAGCTGAACGCTACTACGATTCTATGGAAAGTTTCCTGGCGTGTCTCGCAGATTTTCTTCCTCTTTCATGGCAATATCCCGAGATAACCTGTGCTCGGATCGTATTTGAGGATCAAACTTACAAGAGCAAAGAGTTTAAGGTTACAAAATGGCGGCAATCATCACCAATTCTTAAATACAATGAGTCGATAGGGGAGGTAGTGGTATTTTACCTCGATGAGAAGCCAGCTGCCGATGAAGGCCCCTTTTTGAAAGAAGAGCGCGCCTTACTAGACGAGGTGGCCCGGCGGATTGGTGCCATTGCTATAAGGATTTCTGCAGAAGAGGAACTGCATGAAACAAACAAGCAACTGACGTTAGAGAGGCAAGCGCTCCAGGAGGCGAATGCGGCGCTGCGCACTGTTCTCGCTAAAATAGAAGAAGAAAAGCAGAGGATTTATAAGGATATGCAGGCAAATATCGAAAAGATAGTTATGCCAATTCTCCATGCACTGGTTTTAGAGCTCCCGAAGGGTCAACGAAAATACATAGAAATATTGAGAACCAATCTGGAGGAAATTACATCTCCTTTCATTTCCCAATTATCTCATGCATACCAATCATTGAGTCCAACGGAAGTTAACATCTGTAATATGATCAAAAACGGAATGCGAACAAAAGAAATAGCCCAGCTCCGGGGAGTTTCCGTGGCCACCATCAATCGCCACCGGGAACATGTTCGCAGGAAGCTCAAGATCAGCAATTGTGATGTCAATCTTACGACTTACCTACAATCGATCAGATGAAGTAAGGATACCTTTATCTTTATATTTCTGTTATGAAATCCCTTCCAAATCCAACCAGTGCTTGTACGAATACATTCCGGCCAGTGCCTTGACGGCCCGCTCGGGAGTGAGAAAGGATACTCCTTTATAAGGACTTCCCTCGATCTCTGTAATAGTGCGAGTATTTTCATCAGAAAGGAGGCAGACCCCTAATATCGGTTTTCCATACTTTTCCATCAAACGTACCAAATGTTGATTATAACTGATTTCGAACTCCGCCAACCGACAAGGAATTTCTTCAAATAACTTACGATCAAAGGTCTGATCAACCTTGAGGGCGGATTCAATCATCCTCTTAACAAATATCTGCCGTCCAAGAATACCGAGATGAATAACCGCATCGCACCCATCCCACTTCACTAATTCTTCAATCAGCATTATCGGAACAGAGAGGTCCATCTCTGCAACAAGATCAACTGGATTGGAGCGGCTCCAGTATGGAGGAAGGACTTGATCAATCTGCGATATTATATTCGCCGAAAGTTCAGGGACTTCCAGCCCATGTTCGACGCACAGATCGGCTGTAATAACTCCCCAGCCTCCACCCAAAGTCATGATGGCAATCCTTCTGCCCTTTGGCAACGGCAGAGATGAAAATGCAGCGGAGAGGTCAAGGAGGTCCCTCGACGTTTCCCCCAGTACCACTCCCGCCTGGCGGCACGCTGCCTCGAAGACCTTGATATTGGAAGCCATGGCACCCGTATGGCTGGCGGCAGCACGGTTTCCTGCGCGGGTGCGTCCCCCTTTGAGCATAATAACAGGTTTTTTGCGGGCGACCCTCTTGGTTATTTCGAAAAAACGCCGGCCGTCTTTTATGCTCTCTATGTACAGGACTACCGTTTTTGTCAAATCATCAAATTCAACAAATTCCATGTAATTTTCAATAGTTATCATCGCTTCGTTTCCGGATCCTATGAACGCGCGTATGCCTATTCCCTCACTCTCGGCAAATGCTAATAGCTGCGTTCCAAGATTACCCGATTGGGCGACCAGTGTCGTTGAGCCGGGCTTTGGCCGTGCGTTCTGATACAAGCAGAATAAATTTACATGTGGGTTACATATCCCCATTGTATTGGGTCCGAGAATAGTAATACCAGCTTCACGCGCTTCTTCCACCAGTTGTTCCTCTAAACGCGCCCCTTTTTTACCTGTCTCACTGAAACCTGAAGTGACTAAAATTACACTTTTAATATTCTTAGCCTTGAGCTGGGCTATCAGATCGATGACCTTAGTTGCGGGGACTGTTATTACAGCAAGGTCTACAGGACCGGGAATATCTGCCATAGATTTGTATACAGGCCTTCCTGCAATCTCACCACCATTAGGATTGACCAGATAAATCTCCCCTTTGAAATTTCCTGCAGCAACATTGATGAACAGTGTGTATCCCCATTTGCCGAACGTTGAAGATGCACCGATAATTGCGATAGAACGAGGAAGGAAGAGGTTTTGTATCACTGCCGGGTCTATGGGTTTCCGGACAGATTTTTTCAAAGGCGTATCATTAAGAATGACCAATGCATCCACGGCAGTCACCCGGCCATCAGGACCGGCGAGAAGTGGATTGACATCGACCTCTTTCACTTCCCGATGTTCAATACCCAGCCGGGATAGACCAACAAGGGTCTGGATGATCTGCTCAATTCTAACTGCCTGCTCGCCACGGAACTTTCCCAGTAGGGCCATCGCCCGAATTTGATCTATCATATCGTAAGCATGTGATTCATCAAGTGGTGCAATTCGAAATACTACATCACTCAATGCCTCAGCAAAAATACCACCGAGACCGAACATTATAACCGGCCCAAATTGGTCATCATGAAATAGCCCTGCCATGAATTCTCGTCTGCCCTCAACCATATGGTATACAAGAAATCCTTCAAGGTCATCGCCTGCAGCCTCTGTAATTTTCCCTGCGGCTATTCGGACTTCGTCAGCGCTTTTCAAATTCAGCCTGACAAGGCCGCGTTCTGTCTTATGTGTCAGCCGAGTGCCCAGACCTTTCACGACCACTGGAAAACCAGCAGCTTCGGCCTGTGAAACAACTTCGTCAATACTGGATGCTACAACTTCATCAACCACAGGCACGCCGAAACGCCTTAAAAGTCGTTTTGATTCCGCCTCCGTCAGGGCAATTCTTCCTTCAGACCTTGCCTTTCTGATCATCTCGCTCGCTTCCATATTATAGCCCTTGTGATTATCGCATCCAGCTTGCTTCCTATCATATGCAAAGGCATAGCGCAAATGTCATATGTAAAAAATAGAGAAATAACCAATATGTTGACATTTCATTGTATAAAAATTAAAATTAAATGAATAAATGCAAAGGAGAAATAGCGATGCTTGATTATATCAGGAAAATGACATTGGCCGGAGCAGGATTGGCTATTATTACAGCGGAAAAAATCCAGGAAATGATGGAGGATCTCGTAAAAAAAGGAGAGATGACAGAGAAAGAGGCACGTGAGACCGTTAATGAATTTGTAGAAAAATCAAAACAGGCTAGAAGAGATTTGGAGGAAAAAGTGGAGAAAACGATTGTCGGTTTCCTGAATCGAATGAATATCCCCACGCGAAAAGAACTTGATGAAATAAGGGAAAGACTGGAACGGTTGGAAAAAACTTGACGTTCCAAGGAATAATTAATGCGTATCCGTAAGATTGGTATTGTCTTGTGGGCATACTGTAACATCACCCGATATCGTCAGATCCTTACCGTGTTGTTTAGATACGGATTTGAGAGCCTTATCCACAGGCTCCATCTAGGCCAGTACCTGGATATCGGTATCCGCATGATTTCCCGCAAGCCACGCAAGCGATTTGATGTTCTGAGTAGATATGAACGTCTCCGCATGACATTTGAGGAATTGGGCCCCACGTTCATCAAAATGGATCATATCCTCTCTACCCGTCCCGACCTTATCCCCGTTGAATTTATCCGGGAGCTAGAAAAACTGCATGATGATGTCCCTCCGTTTCCCTTCTTTCAGGCGAAAGAGATTGTGGAGCGTGAATTGCGTGCCTCTCTAGCCGATTTCTGTTCGGGGAAACTTTAAATCAGCATGTAACTGTTAAGTCTCATAAGCCGTTAAATTATTTTAAATTATATAGACACAAGACAAGGAGGGCTAAAAGATGAATTTGACAGAGCGTATCAAAAAGATTTTACTTCAACCCAAACGAGAGTGGGAGGTCATTTCTGGTGAAACCACAACTACATCGGAGTTGTACAAAAACTATATTGTACTATTAGCTGCCATCGGTCCCGTGGCTTCTATTATTGGGATGTCTATTGTGGGCATCAGCATGCCTCTTACAGGTACTTTCCGGGTTCCTATTACAACCTCCATTGTTTCTGCAGTTGTATATTATATTCTGGGCCTTATTGGAGTATATGTACTTGCTCTTATTATAGACTTCCTGGCCCCCACCTTTTCCGGAGAGAAGAATATTAATCAGTCTCTCAAGTTGGCCGCTTACTCTTATACGGCAAGTTGGTTAGCGGGGATTTTTATCATAATTCCTGTGCTGGGTATTTTATCAATCTTAGGTCTTTATAGCATATATCTTCTTTACACAGGAATCCCGGTTCTAATGAAAACTCCTCAGGAAAAATCGGTGATGTACACGATTGCAGTAGTAATTGCTGCGATAATCATCTTTGTGGTAATTAGCTGGATACCTCGTGCCTTTATTTCCTATCCTACACCAGGTGTAAATGTGCCCGGAGTAACAGAAAAGACAACAAAAGAGATGGAAGCGGCTGCTAAAACGATGCAGGAAAGCGTTACCAAAATGCGCCAGTCTGGACAGATGACCGAAGAACAACTAAAGCAGATGGAAGCAGCAGCCAAAAAGATGCAGGAAGAGATGATGAAACAGGGACTTCCGAAGAAGGAATGATTCAAGACATAGAGAATTGAAATCAGCCGCACTAGGTAGCTTATGAAGAAAAAAGGGACTATAATCCTTTTCCTAGCCCTTTGCTTACTTTTCCTAATCTCCCTTGACAAAACTGAGATAGAGGCCGTTCAATTGTGGTCTCCACAACTCCACTCCTATCTCCGACAGGGAATTGAAAAAACTTTTAACCTGGAAACTAAGAGCGCAAGCACCTATCTTCAAAAAGCTGTGGAACTGGACCAAGAAAACCCAACAGGATACGCTTTTCTGGCCTTGACTCACTTATTTATCTATGAGATGAGCTTTGAACCAAAGGACCGAGAGAAAAATCAAGAGGCAATATTTCGTTACGTCAGCGAAACCCTTAACAAAGGAGAAAAAAGGATTGAGAAGAATTCTAAAGATGGTCAGGCTTACTTTGCCATGGCTCTGGCGAAAATCGCCAAAGTTCGCTGGGCAATCGGGCAAAAAAAGTATTTAATTATTGCGCAGGAGACCTCGAATATATGGGATTATCTGGAAAAGGCAAAGGAGGGAGATCCACAAAATTATGACATTTATTTTCCCATGGGCTTACTGCATTACCATCTCGACCATCTCTCGGGCTTGACCCGCGTCTTTTCTTCCTGGGTGATCACTTCCGGGGACCGCCAAAAAGGAATTCAAGAATTAGAATTAGCAGCGCAAAGGGGAGATCTTCTCAAAGAGCTCGCGCAGGCTGAACTCGCCTCGGTTTATACAAATTTTGAAAAACAACCTATCTGGGCCCTGCCTCTTGCCAGAGAATTAAAGGAAAAGTTTCCCCGCAATTATAATTTTTCGTTTGCACTGGCCAATACTCTTTCCGATCTCAATCGATTCGAAGAGGCACTTGCCATAGCACGAGGAATCGAAAAAAGTATTCAGGCAGGCACTCCTCCCTTTGTTCCTCAACTCCAGCCCCGGTACGATCAGTTAATGGGGAGGATTTTTTTCAGCAAGGGGGAATATGCAAAAGCAACGGAATATTTCTACAGTGCTCTGAAAGACACATCCCCTTATAACGCGCGGGTTCGGGCATGGTCTTTTGTGCGTCTGGGAATGATTCAAGATGCTTATAAAGAAAGGGAGCGTGCTGAAGAGTACTATTCTAATGCCTTGGAAGTAGAAGGCGGAGAAGGCGCCGCTCAGGTAGAAGCAAGGAAATATCTAAAAACTCCCTACGTTCCTCAATTTAAGCCTTGAAAAATGAATGGAGGTTTTAATATGAAGAAAAAGATATTGATACAAACGGGTAAAAAGGTAAACGACTTTATACTGAAGGATCAGAATGGTCAGGATTTCCAGCTGTCAGAATATCGGGGTGAGAAGGTACTCTTGTCCTTTCACCCTCTTGCCTGGACATCGGTCTGTGCCCTGCAGATGAAGACTCTGGAAAAGAAGAAAAGGTTCTTTGATAAACTAAACACTTTGGCGGTTGGTTTGAGCGTAGACAGTGTGCCCTGCAAGGCAGCATGGGCCAAAAGTCTGAAGATCAAAAATACAAAAATTTTAGCTGATTTTTGGCCTCACGGGGGTGTTGCTAAATCTATGGGTCTCCTGCGCTCGGAAGGATTCTCGGAAAGGGCCAATGTGATTGTCAATGAGGCAGGGAAGATCGTATTCGTCAAGGTTTACCCCATCAAGCAGCTTCCCGATATAGGAGAAATTCTGGATGTATTGAAGTTACATAAAGGTGATTACTAAGTTTTACTGAATCACAGGGAGGACGCTATGTACAGAAGAAAAGGATGTTCAGGACTGAACAGGAGAGATTTCTTGAAGGTTGGTCTGGTAGGGACGACATCGGCCATACTGGGGTGTGCTGATACTATGCAATATGTATCATCTGGATCTTTTGTCTTTCCCACGCCTGTCTATCGAACTCTTGATAGAACAGGACTGAAGATTACGATTGTAAGCTTTGGGGCAATGCTAACGCCTGAGGCGGAAGTAATGCGGATCGCCTTCGATCATGGTGTCAACTATGTTGATACTGCGCGGCGATACATGGGTGGTAAGAACGAGGAAATCGTCGGAAAGGCTTTAAAAGGCAGACGTGACAAGGTTTATGTGGCGACGAAGACTACCTCGGAGACAAAGAAAGCCATCTTCTGGGATGTTGAGAGAAGCCTCTGGGCACTTGAAACAGACTATATCGATGTCCTCCAACTTCATAATCTCACCAGTAAAGACAGGGCTTTCCTTCCGGAGACTCGAGAGGCACTTATGAAACTAAAGGAGCAGGGGAAGGTGCGTTTTTTTGGGGTCACCACGCACACGAATCAGGCAGACGTGCTCAATGCACTTGTGGACGATAGCGACAGGTTCTTCGACATGGCTCTTGTGGGGTACAACTTCAAGAGCAGCACGGATGTAAAGGAAGCTGTAGCAAGTGCCGCACAAGCAAAGATCGGGATCATTGCGATGAAAACGCAGGCGGGAGGTTACGAAACTGATGCTCTTGGTCCGATCAGTCCCCACCAGGCAGCCCTAAAATGCGCTCTTCAAAATGAGCATATCACCGCTGAATGAAATTTGGATACCTAGACAAACTCATACTTAAACGCTACGGTGCTGCTGTGCGGCCTTACTACTGCCATCTCTGTGGAAAATGCGAAGTGACCTGTCCAAAGGGCATTGCGATCAGTACGGTCAATCGTTGCCTTATGTATGCAGAGGCATACAAAAGCGCTGAACTTGCCCGCTTTACGTACAATGAAATTCCTTCTGCAATCTCTGCCACTCAAGATGCGTCAACGAGCTTGATATTCCAAAGAAGATGGAGCGGGCTAGAAAATTACTGGCCTAAGGAAACCTCAGAAAGTTATTTTTCCCTGAAGAGGAATATCTCAATGAGTAGAACTGGATTGATCTTTTCGGTTGTTATCAGTTTCGTTTTTTTGTGGGGGACGTCTGTTCCATATGCAGTCTTAGGTGCTGATAATTCAGTCGAGAATGTTCTGCCTGCAGGCGAGTGTTCTCAAGACTGGATTATGAAGGATAAGGCAACTCTCTTCAACAGAGAGACCCTGTTCGATCATATAAATGGCGAAGCGGAGCTTTATTTTCCTTATGGGTTTGAGGTACTAGCTTCGGCCACATATGTGAATAGAAGAAACCCGGAGTTGTGGATTGTAGCTGATGTCTATAAGATGGGTTCCGTGATAGATGCCTTCGGGATTTATTCCAACTACCGGAAGACGAATGCTTCGTGGATTACCCTTGGTGCTGAGGGATTTGTTTCTTCTTCTCAACTCATGTTTTATCAGGATAAGTATTTTGTCAGAATTCAAGCTACCGGAACGACGAGCCTAGAACAGGACACATTCCTTGTTTGTGGTAGCGCTGTCTCACAGAAGCTTCCGTCAAATGCGGGTCCTCCTAGGGAGCTCGAGATTCTGAGGATACCGGAGGTTGTGCCGAAGAGTGAACGATATATAGCTAAAAGTCTCCTGGGATATGCCTTCTTCCGCCGGGGCTTTATAGCTGATACAATTCTGGAAGGCGAACAGGTACAGGTTTTCCTGGTGCCCGAGGATTCTCAGGATGATGCTCGAAAGGCCGTTGATCACTATCGTTCTTACCTGAAAGCGGAGGGGAAGAACATTCACTTAAGCGAAACTGCAGATCTAATCTCCATGGCAGCTGTCGATCCCCTGTACGGAGGAGTATTTGTGGAGCAGTCAGGCCGTTACATCATCGGCGCTGTCCGGATGAAAGAGCCTTCAGTCGCAAAACAACTTGTCGAGAAGATGCGAAATCGTCTTGGTAGTAGGTAGATAGGATAAATAGATTTACGGGCAGGAATATCTTGTAGTTTTTTTCTTTTTTGCCTTGTACAGTATCTCGTCTGCCTTTTTCAAGAGAGACATAGCATCATCATCAGCCCCATCTTCTATTTGCGATAACCCGCAGCTTATTGAAACCTGGATCTGGACACCTTCAGAATCCAGGGGATGATTTTTAAAAAAAGTCTGCAGACGATTTGTCAATTCAGAGGCTTCATCAAGGGGCGTGTTGGGAAGAATGATGACAAACTCATCGCCCGCAAATCTTCCCACAACATCGCTCCCTCGGGTCATATGCAACAAATGAGTCGCCACATACTTCAGTACATCATCACCAGCCTTGTGGCCATGCCGATCATTTACCATCTTAAAATCATCCACGTCTATAAAAACGACTGTAAGTTTTGTCTTGTACCGTACAGCTCGCTCAAATTCCCTTTTAAGTATTTGTTCCAGGGACCTGCGATTCAACAATTCCGTAAGTGAATCTCTAGACGCTAATATATTTAGTCTTTCATGAGCCATAACATTAGACAAACAGATAGAAAGGATAGTGGCAAGCTGCTTAAGCAGAGTTGTATCCATATCGGGCAGGTATCGAGACTTTGAATTATCCGCTTCGTTCAGGCTGCCGATAATTTCACCATCAAGCGTCAGTGGAGCAACGGCTAGGGACCGTATATGATACTTATGCTGCCGGGGAAGCAGTGCATAGAATGTTCTTAAATCATCATTAACGAGAATAGGCTCTATCTTATTCTTGATAAGCTTTAGAAATAGATCCCTGTCAATAACATTTGTGCGCTCCCTCAGGATTTCCGATGTTGCTGCTTTTTGAATCATGTCAGTGATATCGCTTTTATCAATCAGCGAAATCCATACATAGGGAATCTTCAATTTATTCTGTATTTCCGTTAACAGTTTTTCTAAAAAATCCTTAAAATTGAGGATAGATAAGACACTAGTTTCGATCTCGAAGAATTTTTGAGCAATTTCTTGATTTTCTTTCAGTCTTTCAATGATTTGTTCGACGCTGTTCATATATGAAATCCGAATTCTATGAAATTACACAACCGGATACTGGCTTGGGCTTTTAGCAATGGTGCTGCATTTATTGTCTTCTTTGCCGCCTTACGGTAACCGTTTCTCCTCCGATTCCCCAGTTGTCTGTATCGATTTCCTCAATAACCACAACCGTGGTTTGAGGATTCTTCCCTAGGACATCCACCAACAGTTTCGTTGCGCCGCGCACAAGCTCGGCTTTTTGTCCAGGTGTAACCCCTTCCCTAGTTATCTTGATATTTACGTAAGGCATTGCTCCTCCTTTCAGACCCCAGTTTATTATTATACGTTACATACTTTATTGATAAAATTTCGCATCGATTAATTTGAATTACTATATTCAGCGAATTCACACAACAGGAGAAATTGGCAAACTTGTCGAAAACAACATCCTGTTTACATTCCGACATTTTATGTGGTACATTCCAACGCTAATTCGATTGATATGAGGAGAGTCACCATATGAAAGTTTCTGCTTCCAGTATTTGGTCATGTGTTAAAAAGATTAGACAAAATTCGCCGGTAGTTCACAATATCACCAATTACGTGGTCATGAACAACTCGGCCAATGCATTGCTGGCTATCGGTGCCTCCCCGGTTATGGCCCATGCAGAGGAGGAAGTGGAAGATATGGTAAACATTGCCGGCGCTCTGATCATTAACATCGGGACCCTGAGCCCCCACTGGATACGTGCGATGCTCCGGGCCGTATATCAGGCAAAAAAAATGAACGTCCCGATTGTTCTGGACCCGGTCGGCGCAGGTGCAACTACATACCGTACCAGCACGGCAAGAGAGCTAATACAGAAAGTGCCACCAGCGATCATCAGAGGTAATGCCTCGGAAATTATGGCCCTTCTGAAAGAAGATGCAAAGACAAAAGGGGTGGAAAGCACTACCTCCTCGCATACAGCAATTGACGCGGCTTGCCAGTTAAACAAAATTTATGGCAGCGTTATATGTGTCAGCGGGGAAACAGATTATATCATTTATGGGAATGATGTAACCAAAGTCATGAATGGTCACCCCATGATGACGAAAGTTACAGGTATGGGATGCATAGCAACTGCCATGTGCGGTGCATTTGCTGCTGTCAACCATAAGTTTGTCGAAGCAGCAGTACAGGCCATGGCAATCATGGGTATTGCCGGAGAAATTGCAGTGGAGAATGTACCAGGTCCTGGGAGTCTTCAGGTCCGCTTTCTGGATACCCTTTACCGGCTGTCGGAAGAAGATATAAATCGTTACCTCAAAATAGAGGGTTGACCGTGCAGGGATTATACTTGGTCACTGACCGAACACTATGTGGCGACAGATTGCTTGAAAACGTCGTACACCAGGCCCTGAAAGGTGGAGTAGCCTATGTGCAGTTACGCGAAAAAGATGTATCCACGCGGGTTTTCGTGGAAGAGGCATGGAAAATAAAAGCACTTACAGCCCAATTCCGGGTACCTCTCATCATAAATGACCGCCTGGACGTAGCCCTTGCTGTCGAGGCTGATGGAATTCATATCGGTCAGGAAGACATGCCTTATGAGATAGCCAGGAAGCTCATGGGACCGCGGTCAATAATCGGCCTCTCTGTAGAAAACTGGGATGATGTGGTAAAGGCACAGGAACTCGATGTCAATTATCTCGGTGTCAGTCCTGTTTTTGAGACGCCGACGAAAACCGATACGAAAGGTAACTGGGGCCTGGATGGATTGGCCAGAATCAAGGCCTATTCAAACCATCCCTTGGTCGCTATTGGTGGTCTCAATGCATCTAATGCGAAAGATGCAGTCAAGGCTGGAGCCGACTGTATCGCTGTTGTCTCCGCAATCTGCGCGGCTCCCGATCCCTTAAGGGCGTCCCGGGAACTCTGTGGCATCATCAAGACAGAGCTGGAAAAAAGATCGACATAAAGGAATCCTTCTATCATGGTGCCGGAAAAGCTGATCATCTTCGATTACTCAGGAACCCTCAGTCTTGAATCCACATTATTCGCCAGGCCGGACTACTTAATGAAGCACCTCATAGAAAGCGGGTTGGTGGACCTGGGGATCAGCAGCCCCGATATATTCTGGGAACAGATCGCTAATCCAACTTGGCAGGAAGGGAGCACAACGCCCATAGGCTATAAGAAGATCATAGAAGACAGGATCGGTGCTATTCTCTATCAAAATATGTCCAATGTCTCTCGTGTTAAAATTTCCGATGCGGCGTCTTTTTTTGTAGACTGTTATCTCAGCCACTCCCGCATTGACCGGCACTGGCAGCCGATTTTGATTAAATTAGGTAGGCATCCTTCCACAAGAGTTATAATTGCCACGGATCATTACGCCGAAGCTACGGGTTACATAGTAAAATATCTTAAAGAATTCCAGGTTCAGACAATAGCAGCAAAAGACGCCTTTGCGGCTCCCGATACATCACCAGTTATTGTGGCTAACTCCGCAGACATCGGTTTCCATAAAGACAAAGCCCGGTTCTGGGCAATTCTTAAAGCCGCCTTGAACATAAGCGCAATCCGGTACATTTTACTAATCGATGATTTCGGATCCAACGAACAGAAAGAGGACAGCTATAGCACAGGGGAAAAAGTGGAACAGAGGAAACGCGACACTATCAGGTTGTTAAAGGAAGTATTTTCGGCTGAAGTAGAAGCCATGCCATTCATTATAGAAAATGATGTGGGAGAAAATGCCTTTGGCGAACTAATAGAACAAACATCAGTGATAATTGATCGTTACCTTACACTATAATTGATGGATAAAAATAACAGAAGGAGACTATCAAGCTGAATGGCGAACGAAACGACAAAGGTAATTTATTCCATGATCGGGGTGAGCAAGTATTACGACAAGAAGCCGGTACTTAAGGACATCTATTTGTCCTATTTCTACGGCGCGAAGATTGGCGTCCTGGGTCTTAACGGCTCCGGAAAGAGTTCGCTTCTCCGCATTCTGGCAGGTGTGGATCAGGACTTCAACGGCAAGACCATCCTTTCTCCAGGTTATACAGTTGGATTTCTTGAACAGGAGCCCCACTTGGATGAAACAAAGACGGTGCGGGATATCGTGGAGGAAGGGGTAAAGGAAACGGTCGCCCTGATCAATGAATTCAACCGGATCACTGAACAATTCAACGAACCGATGTCGGATGAGGAGATGAACAAGCTCATTGAACGTCAGGGGGCGGTGCAGGAAAAGCTTGACGCCGTCGACGCCTGGGATCTGGACGCACGGCTGGAGATGGCCATGGATGCCTTGCGCTGCCCACCGGGAGACACTTCCGTAAAAGTCCTTTCCGGCGGTGAAAGACGGCGCGTGGCTCTTTGCAGACTTCTCTTGCAGAAACCGGACATACTCCTTCTGGATGAACCGACAAATCACCTTGATGCCGAGACGGTCGCCTGGCTGGAGCACCACCTGCAGCGTTACCCCGGCACTATCATTGCCGTGACACATGACCGGTATTTCCTTGACAACGTAGCTGGCTGGATACTGGAGCTGGATCGGGCGCAGGGAATACCCTGGCAGGGGAATTATTCATCATGGCTGGAACAAAAACAGAAACGCCTGCAAGTAGAGGAGAAAAGAGAGACTGAGCGTCAGCGCACCCTGCAGCGTGAACTAGAATGGATACGAATGTCACCCAAAGGAAGGCATGCGAAATCAAAGGCACGCATTAATTCCTATGAGGTACTTCTGAAACAGGAGAGTGAAAAAACCGCCGGAGACCTGCAAATCTATATACCACCGGGACCTCGACTTGGAAAGGTGGTGATTGAGGCTGAAAACGTGAGCAAGGCTTATGACAATCGGCTTCTGGTAGAAGGGATGTCCTTTTCCCTGCCGCCCGGCGGGATTGTGGGCGTCATCGGTCCGAACGGTGCAGGGAAAACCACTCTATTCCGTATGATCACGGGCCAGGAAACACCGGACTCCGGTACAATCAGGATCGGGGAAACAGTCAAACTGGCATATGTGGATCAGAGCCGTGATGTTCTCGATCCGAACAAGACCATCTGGGAGATAATTTCCGAAGGTTACGATATAATAAAGCTCGGGGATATCCAGGTCAACTCCCGTGCCTATGTAGCGCGGTTCAATTTTTCTGGGACCGACCAGCAGAAAAAAGTCGGCATCTTATCCGGAGGTGAACGGAACCGGGTTCACCTGGCACGGATGCTGAAGGAAGGAGCGAATGTGCTCCTTCTGGATGAACCGACCAATGACCTTGATGTTAATACCCTGCGCGCACTCGAGGAGGCACTTGAGAATTTTGCCGGTTGTGCCGTGGTAATCAGCCATGACCGCTGGTTCCTCGACCGCATCGCCACGCACATCCTTTCCTTTGAGGGTGACAGTAAAACAATCTGGTTTGATGGGAACTATTCCGAGTATGAAGCGGATAGAAAGGCCCGCCTCGGAACTGCTGCCGACCAGCCCCACCGGATTAAATATCGGCAGTTAACAAGGATATAGACCTCCTTAATCTGTTATAAAATTACTTATTGTATCAACCGTCTGATGCAATTGTGAGCGCGTGAAAAATTTATGAATGTTGTAATAATCGTCGCACATCCAAATGTGAAAAGTTTCAATCGTGCTATAGCTGACACCGCCACGCAAACGTTACTAAGAAACGGCCACAACGTCCGATTTCACGACCTCTATGAGGAAAGATTCGATCCCGTCCTTCAGGATGAAGAAATCCCCAAGAATGCTTTCCTGCAGACTGCCATCGAAAGGCATTGCGAGGAAGTGGCTTATGCGGAGGGTTTCGTGATAATTCATCCGAACTGGTGGGGACAACCACCCGCCATACTCAAGGGATGGATCGACAGAGTGTTCCGACCCGGAGTGGCCTATGAATTTAAGGAAGGCGACAGTGGTGATGGGATTCCCATCGGATTGTTGAGAGCCAAAGCCGCCATTATATTCAATACATCGAATACACCGAATGAAAGAGAAATGGAGGTATTTGGTGATCCATTGGAAATATTATGGAAAGATTGTATCTTTGGACTTTGTGGAGTCAGGAGTTTTTATCGAGAAATGTTCAGTGTTATTGTCACAAGCACGCAGGAGCAGCGGAAAAAGTGGCTCAAACATGTGGAAGAATTGGTTGATAAATATTTCCCTGCGAAGACCACTTCATAAATTAGTGTAGGAAAATATACCCCTCGCCTGTAAACCTAAGGTATATACCTAAAGCACCGCCATTAACTATAGATATATAACCTTCCTTATCCTTTTTTGTATGAGATTTTGCTACAAGCATGGAAAAGTATAGGCCTAGTCCTGTGCTTCCGGTATTGATATCGATCGTTCTTTTGTAAGATGACTCTTCTTTGCCGGTAATGCACATTGATTCCGGATATCCAGGACCATTGTCCTCTATTTTTAATAAGAGGTATCCGCCTTCTTTAACGGCACTGATTCTTACTTTATCTTCTGCATAGCGAAAGGCATTATTCAGAATGTTATCTAAAACGCCGGATATTAAACTGCGGTCAAAGGCCCAGAATAATTCCTCGGGACATTCCGTTTCGATTTCTATCCCTTTTGAACTGAGTAGAGGTTCGCATTGCAATACTGTATCCTCGATAAATTCGCAAACGGAGTAGTAATCTATGTTGATCATAAATTGGGATCTTTCGGCTTTATATAAAGACAGTAGACGTATTAGGCTGTAATTCAGGCGTTTGATTTCGTACTGAAACATGTAAAATCCCTGGTATTGGGAACAGTCCTGCTCTTTACACTGTTCGATGATCTCTTCCAGTGTATTATACAGCATACCAAGAGAATTCTTCGTATCATGAAGAGTAGATGCGAGGATATCGAGAAAGTCCATTTTATCGTCCATGACATCATGCCTCCCGGGCCAGTTCATCATACATTTTCATTAGGTTTTTGAGCTCTTTGTATAAAGGATCATTACTCTTAACACGATCAAGGTATTTCATGGCTTTCTCAAGAAGAAGTGGCATGCTGCCGTTTTTCTGCATATAAAGTATGAGGGCATGAGCAGTATTGGCGTTGATTACCTTGTTGGCTGGCAGGTTATCAGCCGCTTGTTCGAAGAATTCAATGGCTTTACTGAGATTGCCCTCCCTAACCAGCCTGACGCCGTTGTTGTTGAGTTTAATGACTTCATTTCGCGCCATGGATATAATGTACCGCCCTTTATCCTCAATATTAAGATCTTTAAAAACAGCTTGGACATCGCCTATTAACTCCTGGTCTTCGTGGTTGCTTTTAATTAGACGCTGGATGATGGCCTTGCCACTTTCTTCATTTCCAGTCAAGAAGAATGCTTTGGCAAGATCAAGCTCAATATTGGAGGGCAGTTTATTCGGCAAATTGGCCGACAGTTGGGTCGCCTTTGCCAGGGCCTTCCTGGCATCCTTTTCACGGTTCATCTTTTTGAATGCGAGACTCTCTATTACAGAAATTTGTAAAGAGGCCTCCGGGTTATTAATGAATTCCCTGCCGGCATCATTCAATATTTTGAGACCTTCTTCCGGAGCATTTTTATCCACGAATACCTTGGCCAGACTTGTATAGTCGGAAGGACTTTTGAAAAAAGAATGCTTGCCTTGTTTGACTGTAGCTTTAAACGATTGCTCAGCTGTAATTAAATCCTTATTTTTATATGCAATATTTCCCAAAGCCTTCTGTCGAAGGATAGCTTTTGGAGAAATATGTATGGCTTCCTGAAGAACCCTCTGTGCTTCTTGGAGATTCCCTGTCTTTTCAAGGGTTAAGGCAAGCCAGTCATAAGCAGCAACGATCTTGTCATTTTTTGCAATGATTTTTTCAAATATGTTTTTTGCTGCATCATAATCGCCGGTTATGAACTTAATCTTGCCCAGACCAAGCATTGCCCATGGCAGGTTACCCATAGATAATACTTCTTCATAGAATACCGCCGCCTCAGTATAATCTCCTTTTTTAGTAAGAATTTCTCCCTTTAGTTTAAGCAACTCGGTAAGATTTTTTATGTTGCTACCAATCAGCGCATCACAAATGGCAATGGCGCTTGCATAGTCATTCTTTTCAACAGCCTTTTCAATTTTTTTAAGATTCTCTTTCTTTCTAATAGAATCCTTTAATTTCTTTTCAAGGGTCACCTTGGTAAATGGTTTGATTAAATAATCATCGGGCTGATACTCAAGGGCCCCCATGACCATATCCGTGGCGTTTAATGCGGTAACCATCATAAATATGGTAGAATAGTCAATATATCCACGATATTTCACCTCTTCAAGAACCTGCTGGCCATCCTTGCCGGGTCCAAGATTATAATCGCACAGAATGATGTCATATTTTTTATAAGCCAATTTTTTTACGGCCTCCTCACCATCGGCGGCTTCATCAATATCGCTTATATTAAATGACCGTAGCATCCTCCTTATGGTAAGGCGGAAATTAAAGAAATCTTCCACTACAAGAACTTTTTTCTTTTTCAAATTGATGGTGGAAGAAGGTTGGGAAGAAGGCATATTTTTCTGAGTTATTGCCACAGTTATCCTCGATTGATCAATCGGCTCAGTCCACTAGTATTGTAGTGGTGCTATAATGGTTAGACTGTCAATATTGTTGCAATGTGCCTGCCTCCCGAAAAGTAACGGAATAGCCAGCTCACAGTGTAAGAGAATTTATCACACATAATTTATGAATGCAAATATCACATTTTGTTTTGCCCAAAGTTTCGCAAATGAATATTTTGATGCAATTTTTCTGATTTCGTAGATGCTAAAGAGTTAAATATGAAAAATTGATAATGGAGGGGAATGTCATGCTGTTTTATTGTCTGATCCCGCTATTTATAATCAGAGATAATCAGCTCTGTACTTGTTGTGTAATTTGTAATACAAATTATGCCTCTTCGGCTATGGCTCGTAGATGCAACATTATTTGAGAGAAAATCAGATGAATCGAGAGAAACGCATCCGTCAACTCGAACCGAGTGATCGATCCATAATCAAAGAGTTGGTTGTTTCATCAGGAAAATTCAATGATGTTGAAATTAAGACAGCACTGGAACTGGTTGATAATGCCCTGAAAGAAGGAGAGGCGAGCGGCTATATCTTTGCCATGCTTGAATGCGGAAAGAAGCATCCCGCATTGCATGGGTATGCCTGTTATGGTCCAACTCCCCTCACTCAGGGAGTATATGATTTATATTGGATTGTAGTAGATACGGCAGCCCAGAGGAAGGGATTTGGTCAGTATTTGCTTGAGTATGTTGAACGTGATGTAATAAAGCACGGCGGGCGTATGGGCCTCATCGAGACGTCATCCCAGGAGACTTATAACGCCACCATTCGTTTTTACGAGAGGAACGGATACAAAATGGTGGCTCGTATCAAGAATTTTTTTACCGCATCGGTGATGATAAGCTGGTGTTTTCAAAAGAGCTAACCTAAATGCATGCAAACAAAATAAGAAAAGGAGAAAACAAACCTCAACCTGCAGAATAGGGAAAACCGGTTTACTTGAATCGATATCTCCTTGATACTTTTATATCTATTTGCTAGAATTATGTTTCTCAGAATACGGATTCCGAAAAGTATATTACAATGAAAGCAATCTTAATGACTATTATCGGATTTATTTTGTTTTGGACAGTCTGGTATTATTTCCAGGAAGATAAGAAAATATTAGGGGATTATACAGTTTACTATTATGCCAAGAGATGTAATCCTGATGAGTTGTCATCGAGCTTTTCGCAGCTTACACAAACGCCGTGTGTGAAAAAGATTACCTGGGTGGAACAAATCGGCCCGAAGATTTACAAGCATATGAGTTGGACCCCGGAAATGGGGACTAAAGAAAGTGGTCTTGAACGAAAATGACTTTCCATGGGTTATACTATTGATAAAATATCTCTTTTCTGACTCTAACCGTCTCTCTCCATGTATTGAGAGGGGCACAACATCCCCCGCCAATAGCTAAAGCGCTTTTGTAGAGATCAACCAATTCACAGAGATATCTTTTTCCATTCCATTTAAGTGCGGGGCATCTTCCGTTTTGCCCATACAGGAATAATCCGATTGAGCATGTGGCTGTTATACAGCAATAGCCGCAACCCACACATGAT
>PDVH01000072.1_pt1 | contig 27044 bp, 22 predicted proteins | sample 1369781 | NCBI WGS metagenome assembly PDVH01 (sample SAMN07795378, study PRJNA414565) | Alkali sediment metagenome, whole genome shotgun sequencing project. | isolation source: glacial lake sediment | place: Bosnia and Herzegovina: Donje Bare Lake | collected 2016-06
ACCTCGCCTATTTTGCTTTTTACCCATATACGCCTTCGTGTGCGTTTATAATATGCCTGTTGATCACAGAATCCAGTCCGCTACTCTCCTCGTAATAACATGAGGAGTATATTATTGAAGGTCTCATAAACTTGATCGGTTCATTTATCATTTACTACCATTATTTGCAAATGGCATACCAGGTTTCCATATTTTGTTCACGCCTGTCTTATTCCGATTTAGGCTTTGACGATCGTCTTTCAGTTTTAAGCTGGACGAAACTTCCTGGATACGTTTCTAAAATTTTCTTTTCCTTCATATAATTGGAAGCATCTTCAATACTCGCAAACTGTCCCATTAATATCCTATACCAGACGCCGCGCTTTTGTATTTTAACTCTTTTCACGTAAACATCCGGCTGCGTTTTTTTCAGTTCTTCCGCAAACGCCATCGCATCTTTCTTTGCCGCTTCAGGATAAGATTTTATCTGAATGGCATATTTGCCTTTTTTTGTAACCTTTGGCGAAGCAACTGTAAGCAGCTCTTTAGTTTGACCATTAAATTTTTTCTCTTCGACAGGTGAAATTAACGTTAATTGGACATCTGGCTTCCTGGAAGTTTCACTTCTAGCGCTTGAAGGTACATATGAAACTACAGTAGCTTGGGTATATGGCTTCACAGGAGTTTTTTTCGCTGCAACTGAAGGTTCGATCAATATACCGTCTATTTCCATGTCAATTTTCAGACGCTTGGTGGCATCTTTGGCCTCGCTTATATCATTGAAAGGGCCAGCGATAACACGGTAGCTCTCGCCCTTTGATAACACCCTTGCTGGAATTTGTGGACCTTGGTGGTTAATCATAGCGGCAAGCCTCACAGCATCAATCTCGTCACGCACATCAGCAGCCAAAATATACCACGCCTCCATTTTCAGTTCTGGTATTTGTGGTCTGCCATAAAGTTCGCCTGGGTGGTTGACTTCTATGATTTCCGCAGCCATTCTTGCACTTCCTTGACGGATCTCGAATATAGGAACAGGAATCCCCCGGGCCTCGGCCACTGCTTCCTTAACTTTTCTCCAGTCAAGAGTGCGCGCCGATTTCTTTTCAATATTTTTCAATTTTGCATATATCTTCTCCAACCCAACAGCATCCAAGTCTTCGAAAGGTGCATGAACTTCTATGTAAACTATTCCATTACGTTGACCCATGAGATACGGCTGGTTCACGATGTATACAGGTGTATTAACCGGGGTGTTCTCGTAGAGCTTCTTCACGTTTTCCGGATAGAGTCTTATGCAGCCATTGGTTGCCCTAAGACCAATGCTGGACGGTTTGTTAGTACCATGGATCAGATAAGTCCACTTACTTAAATATAGCGCATATTCTCCCAAGGGATTTTTAGGTCCCGGCAGAACCACAGCGGGTAGGAAATCTCCTTTTTTTTGATGATCATTAAGAATTGAGGCAGGTACATGCCAGGTCGGACGGATCACCTTGCGCGCCACATACATTTGACCCATAGGCGTGGATCGCTCTGTGGAACCGATACCGAGCGGGTAGGTCGATACCACTAGTGACTTACTATCTCCTTTAAATTGAAAGAGTCTCATAGCGGCTAAGTTGATCACAATGCCTTTTCTGGGAGCGTCCGGCAGTATAAAGCTCATAGGCAACATGATACGCCCTCCAGCCTCAGGCACCCATACATCTACCCCTGGATTAGCCGCACTGATTGCATCGATGCCCAAACCGAAGTGTCTTGCGATATCCGGTAGCGTATCCCCCTTTTTAAGCCTGACGACTGCCAGCCGGCCAATGACGTCATCTTCTTTCTCACCCGAAAAATCATGTCGTTCGATCTTTTCTTCCGGATGGACTGAAAATGACGGAAATTTCCCCCGAACATTTTGCAAAGCACCACATCCATGGAGAGAAACGATGCATATAAATAGAACTATAAGACGAAGCGGATTGGATAAGATGGACAGGTCAATGATTCGGCACATGGGTCAAATAGGGTATATTGTTTAAAAAATTAGGAACCATTTTTCAGTAAAACACTGGATCGTATTAATGCGCAAGGCTTAATTCCGGCGCAAGAGCAATAATATTCAATTTAATGATACATATTATTTCGACAGCTTTTCAGATTTTATAAAGTGCGCCCGTTTTCAATGCTTCGACCGCACTTTCCATGGTCCTGTATGCTGTCAGGATAATAACCGGAGGATCAGGATCGTAAAAAGCTTTCCCATCACTGACCTCATTACTGCTTAGGTGATGATTTTTTCTTTCCTTTTAATTTCATATCGACTTCTTTCATCTGTTCTATTCTTTTTTCGAGTTCCTTCACCTGTTGTTCGAGTGTCTCGGACTCTTTTTTCTGTGTAATAATCTTATTATCCTTGCTTTTAACCTGCTGTTCGAGCGTCTCAGTCTTTTTTTGCTGTGTAATAATCCTCTTATCCTTGCGAGTGACATCATTGATAAGAGATAGCATCACTTCACTGTCATGCCTGTACCCACTCGCCGGGTAATCCTTTATGAGTTTCTGAAAACATTCCAGAGATTTCTGATAATCTTTTTGCTGATTCCTGGGAAACGCATAAATAAGACCCATCTCAAAAAGGACCCTGTCGCCTTCCGTCGGGTATTGTGCAATAATCTGCTCATATTTGCTCAGGGAGGCACAAATCATTCGCCTCTTTGAATTCCGGCCTGGCCAATATTCCCTCGTAAAGGTGACTGCACCCGTACATTAAAATTGGTGCTATTATGATGCAGGCAACGAAAAAGCAAATATGCTTACCTCGCCTATTTTGCTTTTCACCCATATACACCTTCGTGTGCGTTTATAATATGTCTGTTGATCGCAGAATCCAGATCAGAGTGAATATCAAACCGGCATTGGGGTATCACTTCCGGTGACTTTTGCAGAGCATCAGTAATAATTCCATGGCTTAACGTGTCATTCATCGACCATCCGACAATCTGCCGGTCGTAGGCATCAAGGACCACTGCGAGGTCCCTTTCCCAATTTGTGCTGAAAGCCTGATGCCTTGGCCTGACAGGCTAAATGATTGAATGGTCCGGATAGACTTGAATGGTGGAGACATAAAAAGTGGCAGGCCCTCAGAACCTGCCACCTCTTTTTCAGAGCCCTAATAGTCAAGCTAATAGTCCCCCGTAAAATTGATCTACTTCTTCATTGATTTCTTGAAAAGGGCTTCAGCCTCAGCCTTCTTCGGACTTTCCTCTGCCATCTTCGCAGCACCTTCGGCGCGGACTGCGGCAGCTTCTGCCTTCATTACTGCTGCATTAGCCTGCTCTACCTGCGTACCGACGTTCACCTTTGCCGTGCCGGCTTCCTCCTTGGCATCCTGGGCTGCCTTCAGTGACTGATCTGCCTTCGCATTAATCTGATTTAGCTGTGACTGCAATTTCTCGAGGTCACCGGTTGTTGCGCAACCCGTCAAGGTAATAGCGAGACCAATCATGATTGAAAGCATTAGAAAACTCTTCTTCATCGTTTAATAACCTCCTTTTTATTTGGATTACCTTATTTTAGCATTAACTGCTAGAATTCAGTGCTGTTGATAAAAAAATTAATATGAACAATTACATTTAAATATTAATGTCTTACGTTTTTCAATCTCGGCTCAGTATTATCCGATGTGAAGATATAGCAAGAGGTATACCAGAAATAGTCCTAAGATTTATAAACTCTTGATATTAAAAATGTATTATCATTATTTTGCCCTGAATAATAGCCAAGGTAAATCGAAAAAGTGAATGTTTTTTCATACAGTCAAAAAAGTTAAAACACGGCAATATATTTCTAATGCTGTAATTATTACATGAAGGATTTTACTACAGTTGTAACTAAATTCAGGAGGACTCGAGCTGTACTTCTCAGAAGAAACTTTTAGCAATAAACGTATTCTAATATTCAGTAACGATTTCGACTTGAAATGTTGTATGGACGGGCTGAATTAGAAAAACAACATTTCAGGAAGTAATTTTCTCCCGAAGAGATTCAACTGAAAGCAGTATATATTGTCCTTATTTTTTAAAGATAATCAATAAACTCTCTGAAAATGTTTCGCTCGTGATCAGAAAATTTGACATTTCTGTCTTAACCTTATAAAAACAAGTTGAAGAAAATAAATAAACATACCGGAGGAAATCTTGCTTATCGTAATGCATCACAAAGCCAGCCGCAAGCAGATTGATGCTGTCATTTCGGCTGTGAAAATTATGGGATTAACGGCCAAGCCCATCCCCGGAAGCCAGAGAACTGCTATCGGTGTACTGGGCAATAAGGGATATATAGATGATTTAAACATCCGTGACCTTCCAGGCGTGAAGGAGGTAATTCACGTTACTAAACCTTACAAGATGGTATCCAGGGATTTCCATCCACGAGGTACCATAATAAACGTTGCCGATGTTGAAATAGGGGAAGGAAAAAGGCCCATCGTTATTGCCGGGCCATGCGCCGTGGAAAGTGAAAGTCAGATTATAAGAACCGCTGTTGCCGTTAAGCGAATGGGAGCTGATCTTCTCAGGGGCGGCGCCTTCAAACCGCGGACAGGCCCTCATACTTTTCAGGGACTTGAAAAAGAGGGATTGAGACTTTTATCCCTTGCTAAGAAAGAGACGGGGCTTCCGATTGTAACGGAGGTCATGACACCGGAAAACGTATCGCTAGTAGCGGAATATGCCGATGTGCTCCAGGTTGGTACCCGTAATATGCAGAATTTTGACCTGTTGAGAGAATTAGGAAAGATACACAAGCCCGTGCTTCTGAAACGCGGTATGAGCGCAACAATAGAAGAATTCCTGGCAGCGGCCGAATACATCTATGCGGAAGGAAATCACAAAGTCATCCTCTGCGAACGCGGCATACGCACCTTTGAGACAGCCACACGCAACAGTCTCGACCTTTCGGTCATACCGCTGATTAATGAACTGTCGCATTTACCGATAATTATCGATCCTTCTCATGCCACAGGCAAGAGAAGCCTTGTTCCACCTATGTCCAAGGCAGCGCTTATGGCGGGTGCAAATGGCATAATGGTCGAAGTGCACCCCGAACCTGATAAGGCCCTGTCGGACGGTCCTCAATCTTTGACGATACAGGGATTTGAAATACTGATGGGAGAGATCAGGAAGTTACTATTATTCCTTGGTTATTGACGGTTCTGGCCCGTCGAGCATTTGATGAAACTCATCCCGAGTTTTCCAGTTGATCTTTCAATACTTGACGTCATGTAGGTATAATATCTCGTTCCCGAATCAAGAGTACGTGCATTGATCCCTGCCAATCTTGATCCAGCAACAGTTTCCGACAAGAATGTCTTTGTGTCCGCAGTAACCTTACGCAACACGTTATCCGGGCTGACCTTTTTTACCTCATCAGGGGTCTTGACCTATGAAGAGATTCTTATACCTCACAATGTCCTCTTAGCCCACTCCGGTAAATTTCGCGTTCTTCTGCCTCCGGAACATACGAAACTACCCACTTCTCATCGGTGGACCTTTTAACATCAACTTTATATCATCCAACCTTTTCCGGTTAACCCCAAAATCTGAATACCCGATCCGGGACGCTGACCGCATGTGTATTGTCTTTGCATCACTATCAAAATAGAACTCGACGTCATCAACGAAACGAAAAAAAGCGGAAGTGAATTCTGCATGTATGTAATCATCTCTAACAGTCACGATATTCGAGCGCTTCATCCCATGAATTACGGCAACCAGACGGTCTCTGGCCAGTTGCTGTTCCCATTCATAGCGAAAGGGATCGATGAAGTGCCTTTTATCCGTGCTTTGCGAAGAGACGCAATTTGGTGAATTCGGGCACGGCAAGAGCTTGCCTTGGGTAACGCCAAGATTGGCAGGCCGGCCTGCAGAGCAGCCCAGTATCAGCACCATGAATAATAACAATATTAATCCATTCATCTCCGTCGATCCTTCTTATGACAGAATTCCGTTCGCAATTCGGCCATTTTGATTTATAGGTCTACCCCAGATGATGGTCCCTTTTTATCAGAGCAATCGGTAAAATACAGGTTCCAGCCTCTCTTTTCTACCATGCCATGATTTAAATGTCTTCTTCTTAATTCGTACAACGATGAGACGCAATAAGGATAAAATAGATGTTAAATAGGATGAAGTACCTACCTATGGCAAGCGGGACAAAATACATGCCTCGAGCTGTACTTATTATGCCGGATTTCAGATAATTCATCTTCAGATAAAGATGCTTGTTATCCGTATTTTGCATTCTTTTCCTTACTTTAAATAAGACTTGGCGAAATAAAATCTGTGGCTTTTCTTATGTAAAATGATTTAAATTTATGATATTCAATGTGCGATTGTGACGGGAGGTTCCAGAATTGAAGAAATATTTTTTCCTTTTTATGATTTTGCTTCTAGCGTCCACTATTGGATGCGCGACAACAGAAGAATTGCAGCGCGTACAGGGGAAGCTTGAATCTGAGACCAAGTTTTTAAAAGCAACAAATGAGGGTATCCGTAAGGATTTCGAAAGAGTTAATGAGTCTCTGACTACCTTACGCAAGACGCTTGCCGATACAGGCGCAGACATTACCGACATACGGGAAGATATGCAGAATCTGAAAGGGGATCGCGAAGTAATAGGAAAAGATGTCTCAACTTTGAAAGCACAGATGCCTCGTGATAATGAAGAATACAAGGGCATAAAAAAGAATCTCGATGATATATCCTCGCGGCTCAGCTACATAGAAAAATTACTTGAGATTAAGAAGGAGGCTCAATCGGCAGGGGCCGGAAAAGAGATACGGTTTGACTCGACAAACGCATTAGCAGGTAAAACAGACAAAGAGTCACTTTATGCATTGGCCTATGAAACTTTTAAGGAAGGAAAGTATGACAAATCCAGGACGGAGTTTAGAAATTATCTGGCTCTATACCCGAACACGGAATATTCTGATCATGCCCAGTTCTGGATAGGAGAGTGTTACTATTTTGAAAAGAAATATGAAGAGGCAATCCTGGAATACGATAAAGCAGTCAAAAATTATCCTAAAAGTAATAAAGTATCTTCCGCATTGCTAAAGCAGGGATTTTCCTTCCTGATGTTGGGTGATAAGTCAAGCGCAAAGGTTATTCTACAACAGGTCATTAAGGATTATCCCAACACCAGCCAGGAACGAATGGCAAGGGCGAAACTAAACGAGATTAAGTAGTTATCAATATACGGATCTTGATCTTTTGATTTATATTAGATCAGGAGAAAGGATATCGCAGTATGGTCCAAACCAGTTCATCACGCCCGTCTGATTTCATCAGAGATATAATTGAAGAGGACTTGAAAACCAACAAGCATCAAGGGCGTGTGGCCACACGGTTTCCGCCGGAACCGAATGGATACCCCCACATCGGACATGCCAAATCCGTCTGCCTCAATTTCGGTATTGCCGCCCAGTATGGGGGTACCTGCAATCTGCGTATGGATGACACGGATCCGAGCGGGGAGAGTATGGAATATGTGGATTCGTGAAGTGGCTGGGCTTTGACTGGGATGATCGTTTATATTATGCCTCCGATTACTATGAAAGACTGTATCAGTTTGCGTTACAGTTGATCAAAATCGGCAAGGCCTTTGTTTGCGACCTGAGTGCGGATGAGATGCGGGAGTATCGGGGATCCTTCACGGAACCGGGCAAAGACAGTCCCTATCGGAACAGATCAACCGAAGAAAATCTGGATTTGTTCGAACGCATGCGGGCCGGTGAGTTCGAAGACGGAACCCGCGTCCTTCGGGCCAAAATTGACATGGCCTCTCCCAATATAACCATGCGGGATCCGGTCATGTACCGCATTAAAAAAGAGACACACTATCGAACCGGTGATACATGGTGCATCTATCCGATGTATGATTTCGCTCCCTGCCTCTCGGACTCCGTTGAAGGAATCACCCATTCTATTTGCACCCTGGAATTCGAAAACAATAGGCCTCTCTATGATTGGTTTCTGGAAGAATTGAAAGTGGGAAACCGTCCACAGCAGATAGAATTTGCCCGCCTCAATCTCAGCTACACCATTATGAGCAAACGAAAGCTTCTTGAATTAGTGGATAAAAAGATTGTCAGCGGATGGGATGATCCGCAGATGCCTACAATATCGGGTATGAGGAGGCGTGGTTATACACCCGAAGCGATCCGTGACTTCTGTGATCGCATCGGTATTGCCAAGAACGACAGCACCGTAGATATGGCTTTACTCGAGAACTGTGTAAGGGAAGACCTGAATGAAAAGGCTCCCCGAGTTATGGCTGTACTCCGTCCTCTTCGCGTGGTCATCGATAACTACCCGGAAAGCCGGCTTGAGGAGTTTGATTGCCCTTATCATCCCCAAAAACCCGAAATGGGATCCCGCAAAGCCCCCTTCTCCCGTGTGCTCTACATAGAAAGGGAGGATTTCATGGAGAATCCGCCCAAGAAATTTTTCAGGCTGGCACCCGGACGAGAAGTGCGGCTTCGCTATGGTTACTATATCAAGTGTGCGAGCGTCGTTAAAGATCCGGGTACGGGAGAGGTTGTTGAAGTGCACTGTACTTACGACCCTGAAACGAGAAGCGGGTTTGCCCCTGATGGAAGAAAGGTCGAAGCGACCATCCACTGGGTTTCTGCGGCCCACTCTCTAACGGCTGAAGTTCGCCTTTACGACCGTCTATTTCGTGTCGCCGATCCCCTGGCAGGAGATTCTGATTTTACAGAGTACCTGAATCCGAAATCTTTGGAAATTCTCAAGTCGTGCAGGGTAGAACCGAGTCTGTTTAGCGCAACATCGGGAAGCCGGTTCCAGTTTGAAAGGTCCGGCTATTTCAGTGTGGATTCTGTTGATTCTTCCGATAAAGCCCTGGTATTTAACCGTACCGTGACATTGCGGGATTCCTGGGCTAAAATTTCAGGGAAATAAAAAGAAGTCAGATTGCCTGGGGGGGATGATCCAAGGCGCTAATAAATCAAAAATGGGTTTGGCTCAGTTGAGCTAAACTCACCTTTATTCAATGGCTGGGAGACCAGGATTCGAACCTGGATATACGGAGTCAGAGTCCGTTGTCCTACCATTGAACGATCCCCCAGCAGTTTGTTTCATATGATTGCTAATAGTTTATGGCAAAGATGTTTTCTAATACCATTAACACACATCATTATCAATAAAATTATTCTGATATGATACTGAAAAAGGGAGGCGCAATCATGCCGTTTATCAATCTGGCCGACATTAAAGAAAGAGAAATGGTGCCGGGATTCAGGGCAAAGATGCTCCATTCTGAAAACATGACGTTTGTCTTCTGGGATGTCAAGGCTGGTTCCTCGCTTCCTCACCATTCACATCCTAATGAGCAGATCACAACAGTGACAAGAGGCACATTTCAATTTACTATCGATGGCGAGACACAAATTATTGAGCCGGGTTTCGCTGTTATTATTCCACCAAATGCGAAACATCAGGGCAGATCGATAACTGACTGTCAACTTATTGATGTTTTTTATCCGCTGAGAGAGGATTATCGATAACATGAAACATATAGTGCCTATGGATCTTTCCCCATTAGAAAATATGGAGCCTGCCAAAATCAAAGATTATCTTGAGTTTTTGCTCTGGCATTACAGGGTGATTGACGGTTTCTGGTTTCTCTTCGTATCAGATGAGATTGATCTGCAAACGGCAGAGCGCATCAATAAGAGGGTCTGGGCGAAGGCCTCTGGAATGGCTGCCAAGGATATCCTGAAACGTTTCCGTATTGAAGAAAAGGGGTTAAAAGGTTTTGCAAAAGCCCAGAGACTTTTCCCATGGACCATGATCATCGGATATGACATTGCGGAAAAAGAGGATGAGGTGATCATTTCCGTACCAAGCTGCGCACCTCAGGTGGCAAGAGTCAATAAAGGTCTACCGGAATTCTTATGTAAGGAGATGCACCGCGGTGAATTCGAAAATTTTTCGAGAGTCATTGACGACCGCATACAGGTTGAATGCATCTTTGCCCCTCCCGATCCGCATCCTGATCATACATTCTGCCGATGGAGATTTACTATCGGAAACAGATGATTATGGGACGTCAATCTGATTATGAAGATATGTTATAAGTGCAAAAATGAAGTTAAAATTGACAAAATTATCGGCAGGAAAGACACCTGTCCTTTCTGCCAGTCAGATCTCCGCTGCTGCCTGAATTGTCGATTCTATGATCCTGGCTCATATAACCAGTGCCGTGAGCCGCAGGCGGACAGGGTCCTTGACAAGGATCGAAGTAATTTTTGCGATTACTTCAATTTCAAGGACAGCGCCCTAAGCGCCCTAGAAGATAAAACTAAACAAGGCAGCGACTCGATTCGCAAGAAGCTGGATGATCTTTTTAAATAACATCAATTCACTATAAAATATGAAGAACACCCCTATCCCTCGATCCTGCAAGGCAAAGGACAATTTATTAATAGGGAAGAGGTAGCTTTAACCTGCCATTAATCTTCTATTTAATCCCCATTGCCGACTGCAGATAAGTAAAGTAATATCTTTACGGTAATTCATGCCTTTTCATTCGCATGCACAATAATTTTAACGACTAAGAAGAATGTTATAGATGCCTAGACAAGGCATCTTCGCAACTAAATAGTAAAAGAACCAATATTATTAAAAGTCTTTTGACATAAGTCAAAGACGCATATGTCCGCATGTGACATCAAGAGACCATATTCAGGTTCTTTTACCGTTCCTGAATACAAAACTTTCAATAGGAGGCCGATTATGTTTTGCTACCAATGTGAACAAACCGCTAAAGGAGAAGGATGTGTTAAATCCGGCGTTTGCGGAAAACAGCCGGATGTTGCCGCCCTGCAGGACTTGCTAACCTACTCTTTGATAGGACTTTCCCTTGTTGCTGTCGCTGGGCGAAAGGTTGGTATAAATGACAGGAATATCAATGTCTTCACATGCCAGGCTCTTTTTTCCACACTTACAAATGTTAATTTTGACCCCTCGCGATTCATCTCTATGCTCAAGGAATGCGTGACTTACAGAGATGCCTTGATTGAAGAGGTAAAGACGGCAAGTGGACGTGTAAATTTGTCGCAGGATTACGTCCTGATCAAACCTGCCGGTACACTCATGGAACTTGTCGCACAGGGTGAAAAAGTTGGCTTGCAGACATACCCTGCTGCGAATTCAGACATTCTATCACTTAAGCATATCCTTTTGTTCGGCATACGGGGAATAGCAGCTTACATGGATCACGCCCAGATATTAGGTAAAGAGAACGATGACGTATATGCCTTTATGCAGGAAGGGCTTGCCGCGCTTTCCGACGAAAAGACGACTCTCGAAGAAGGACTTAATCTCGTTCTTAAATGCGGCGAAATGAATCTAAAGACCATGGAGCTTCTGGATGCTGCCCACACAGAAACTTATGGTCACCCTGTACCGACAAAAGTCCCTCTAGGTACAAAAAGAGGAAAGGCTATTCTCATATCGGGGCATGATCTCAAAGACCTTGAGGAATTACTCAAGCAAACGGCAGGCAAAGGTATTTATGTCTACACGCACGGCGAGATGCTCCCCAGTCACGGTTATCCCGGACTCAAAAAATACGAACACTTCTATGGTCATTATGGCACTGCCTGGCAGAATCAGCACAAGGAGTTTGCAGCCTTTCCAGGGGCTATTCTGATGACTACGAATTGTATCCAGAGACCTCAAGATTCTTACAAATCCAACATTTTTACTGTCGGACAGGTAGGCTGGCCGGACATTACTCATATCGTAGACCGTGATTTTACGCCTGTAATTAAAAGAGCCATTGTAATGCCAGGGTTCCCGGCTGATTCAAACGGCCGGTCTGTTACTGTAGGATTTGGAAGGAATGCAATCCTGAGTGTAGCCGATAAGGTTATTGATGCGGTTAAAAATAAAGATATCCGCCACTTCTTCCTCGTTGCAGGCTGTGATGGTGCCAAGCCCGGCCGGAACTATTATACAAGATTCGTTGAACAGGTTCCCAAGGACTGCGTCGTCCTTACCCTTGCCTGTGGGAAGTTCCGCTTTTTCGACAAAGACCTGGGTGATATTGGTGGAATCCCAAGATTGCTTGATGTGGGGATTGTCCATAATCCTTTCCTGGTATGAACAGAAGGCTGTCGCTATTCTCCTTACGCTGCTTGCTCTTGGTATAAAGAATATTCGTCTCGGTCCAAGTCTCCCGGCATTCACTACGCCCAATGTTCTGGATGTCCTGGTTAAGACATTCAACATCAAACCAATCACAACTCCGGAGGCGGACTTAAAGGCAATTTTAGAGTAATGAAAATCTACCGCAGGACAGGCATCGCGCTTGTCCTGCGGATAAATCAATAGTATGACTAAGAATAATGGGAGATAATAATGAAACCTATTGCCCCTTTTATGTGGGAACACAGGCTAATTGAAAAGATGGCTCGTTTAAAAAACAGAACGAGGTGAACACGATTTTTATCGCCTCTGCCGTCGATTTCTTCAGAACTTACGCAGATCGAACCCATCACGGTAAATAAGAGGACATTCTTTTCAGAGATCTTGCTACAAAGAATCTCTCACAGGAACATCAAAGGATCATGAAAGAGCTGATCGAAGAACATATCTTAGCACGGAGAACCCTCGGCAGACTGCTGGAAGCCAATAATAAATATCTGGAAGGCGATAACATCAGCGCAGCGGATGTTGTTCTATGTCTGCAAAAGATTGTAGATCTATATCCCAAACACATCGAAAAAGAAGATTAACACTTCTTCTTCCCGATACTCGATTATTTCACCCCGAGAGAACAGAATGCCATGTTGAAGGAATTCTCGGATTTTGATAAGAACATGATCAACGAGAAGTATAAAAAGCTTGTGGAAGAATACGAAAGGGGGTAAATAAATAAAAAATCTTCAGCAGCGTGATAAATTATACTGCAAACCCTGGTTGCCTCTATGCCCGCACTAACCATTAAGGAGTTGTTATCCCGGAAGGAAAGCGACCGGCGTTTTATGGAGAATGTCCGGGCTATAAAACAACTCCCCGCCTCCGAAGGACAATTCGCCGCCTTTCCGGATTGGGTTCACCCCCGGCTTCAATCGGTCCTTGCAAAGAGAGGCATGGGTCAGCTTTATAGCCACCAGGCTCAAGCTGTGGAACTCGTGCGGAACAGCCGTAGCGTAGTGCTGGTCACACCTACGGCAAGCGGCAAGACACTCTGCTACAATGTACCTGTCCTGAACCGCGTCCTCGAGGAACCGGAAACGCGTGCGCTCTATATATTTCCAACAAAGGCCCTCGCACAGGATCAGATGCATGAGGTGCACAGCCTTATTTCTGATTTGAAGGCTGATATCAAAACTTACACATATGACGGCGACACTCCCGATGATGCCCGCCAGGCAATCCGCAAGCAGGGTCATGTTGTTGTTACCAACCCTGATATGCTTCATGCGGGAATATTACCGCACCACACCAAATGGCAAAAATTATTTACCAATCTCAAATATGTCGTGATCGATGAACTGCACGTTTACCGGGGTGTGTTCGGATCCCATTTGACGAACGTAATGCGGCGACTTGTGAGAATCTGTCGCTTCTATGGACAGGAACCTGTCTTCATCTGCTGTTCCGCAACGGTCGCAAATCCGAAGGAACATGCTGAGCGCCTGCTTGAGCGTCCCGTGGAGCTGATCGATCAGAGCGGTGCTCCTACGGCATCAAAAACGTTTATTCTCTACAATCCACCAATCGTTAATCGTGAACTGGGAATTCGTCAATCTGCAATGACACCGGCGAGGAAACTGGCAGCTGAACTTATAACAAACCAAATCCAGACCATCGTATTCACTACCAGCCGCCTGAATGTCGAGGTTCTCACGAAGTATCTCAAGGATGAATTCACTAAAGGAAAGCCCATTGATAATCATTTCGTTACCGGTTACCGGGGGGGTTACCTCCCTAACCTGCGCCGTCAGATAGAACGGGGGTTACGCGATCGTGACATCATGGGCGTTGTGAGTACCAATGCCCTCGAACTGGGAATAGACATCGGCGATCTGGAATCATGCATAATGGTCGGATACCCAGGCTCCATTGCCAGTACGTGGCAGCAAGCCGGGAGGGCGGGACGGCGGATGGGGCATAGTCTCGCCATTCTCATTGCCCGCAGCAATCCCATGGACCAGTTCATCGTAGAGAACCCGGATTACTTTTTTTCCCGTTCGCCTGAACATTGCAGAGTCAATCCTGACAACCTCCTCATACTACTTCACCATTTGAAGAGTGCCGCCTTTGAACTCCCCTTCGAAAGAGGGGAGCGCTTTGGAGGCGAGAATCTGGAGGAGCTGCTAAACTATCTGGAAGAAAAGGGGGTGCTTCACAGAGTCGATGAAAGATGGCACTGGACGGCGGAAAGCTATCCCGCTGATGAGGTCAGTCTTCGATCTATAAACCCCGAAAACATCGTGGTGGTGGACACGACAGAAACAGGATCGCATGCAGTCATCGCCGAGGTGGACTGGGATAGTGCCTTTACCACAGTCCATGACGACGCCATTTACATGGTTGAATCCCAGCAGTACCACGTGGACAAGCTTGATCTGGATCGCAAGACAGCCTATGTGCATAAGGTTAATTCAGATTATTACACCGATGCCATGACTTACACGAACGTACGCGTAATTGACAGCTTCGCCAAAAAACAAAAGAAAATAATTATAGAACATGGCGATGTGCAGGTTGTGCGAAAGGTAGTAGGATATAAAAAAATAAAATTTTATACGTCTGAAAATCTTGGTTACGGTGATGTGATTCTACCGGAGAAGGATATGCATACGACCAGCTACTGGTTTACCATCCCTAGAGATTTGCTCTATCAGCTTCCACACACGCAGGAAGAGCTTATCGATGGATTGTCAGGTTTAGCATACAGCTTGCACCATCTTGCCGCGATGCTACTGATGGCCGATATTCGTGACATAGATCGTTGTATTGGAGATAAGAGCGGTGAATGGTTTGTGCGTCACGGAGCCGGAAAGCGTTCCATTACGTCTTCTTCAAAAGACGATGCGAAGCCGTCTCTTAGCATGGTAGACGCCTTTGACCCCACCCTATTCATTTTTGATACATATCCTGGTGGGATCGGCTTCTCGGATCTTTTGTACGAAGAGCATGATAACCTCTTAACCGCGGCTCGTAAACTGATCAAGAGCTGCCCGTGTAACCTGGGATGTCCGAGCTGTGTGGGACCAACCCTTGAAGTCGGTCCCACTGCCAAGAAAACCGCCTTGGATATTATTGACATAATTACCGATAAAACATGAGCACAATAAACCGTCTGCACCGCCTGACCGGCGATCATTCTTCGAAACAAAAGGCATCACCTCGTGCTGATGAAATCAGCAATCTACGCACGCGTGTTGAAGCCATTATGTCTAGGCGGCAGGTTACTACTGTCACGCAACCATCAACACCTTACGGCAGTCCTTTCACATTGAAGGATGTAATTGAGGGAGACGAGGTTGAGAATGTTCACGGCAAATTTTTCATCGCCCACGGATTCCATCCCGGTGCATCAAATTACGGCTCCTACAGTATAAGAGAAATTACCGGCATTGATATGAAAGCCGCGGCGCTCCTTGCCAATATCCCGGAACTTGCCTCATTTAATTATGCTGATGCTTTATTTCTCGATACGGAAACCACCGGGTTGGCCGGCGGTACTGGCACACTTGCCTTCCTCATCGGTCTGGGCTGGTTTGAAGAAGATGAAACATTCGTTACGAGACAAATATTCGCACGTGACTTCTCGGAGGAACGTGCCTCCTTGAGTTTTTTGCTGGAAATGGCCAGGGATAAGACCTTTATCGTAACCTTTAACGGTAAGGCATTCGATGTCGGCCTGCTTTCTACACGCTTTGTCCTTAACCGTCTTCCTGACCATCTGGCTGGCATGCCTCATCTCGATTTACTCCACCCGTCACGTCGTCTTTTGGGTCATCGCCTTGATAACAGCCGACTAACGACCATTGAGAAGGAAATTCTCGGAATTCATCGTGATGGCGACATACCGGGAAGCGAAATTCCTCAACGTTATTTCAACTGGCTAAGACACCGTGACGCCCGCTTCATGATAGATGTCTTTGAACACAACCGTCTTGATGTGATTTCGATGGCTGTACTTATGCTTCACCTTGCAGAAATGCTAAAATTTGATTATGACATCACAACTGCCAAACATTTTGATCTTTTAGCTGCTTCAAGGCTCTTTCTCGACCGAGGAGATTCATCAAATGCCATGATAATTCTGGAGTCGTTGATAAACTTAGAATATTCAGATGTTGCCTCCCAGGCCAGAAGGACACTTTCCTTGATTTACAAGCGTTCCGGCCGCTGGAGTGAAGCTATTCGATTATGGGAGTCGATACTTATGGATGATCCAGGCAATTATTTTGCCGTAGCAGAACTGGCTAAGTGGTTTGAACATAAATGCCGTGATTTTAAAAAAGCTATCGATGTAGTCAGCAAAGCTCTCAATCTCCCATACCTCAAAACTACGGCAGAAAAGGAAGCCCTGATTCATCGTCTTGAGCGTCTTAAATGTCGTGCAGCTCATATTCACACTGAATAAAGCAATAAGCTCAGGAAATCCCGCAGATTATTTAATCATAGTTTATTGACAAATAACAAAAAATGCTTATGATACTAACGTAAATTTATTACTATGAGTATTTTTGAATTTCCATTTTGTCATTGCAGCAAGCTTAAACTACAATAGCTTGGTGTGAGAGAGGGGTTGAGTAAATTGATCAACACTTACAAATGTAAAAAGAAAGGGCATTTGATATCTGAAGCTTGCCAGGATACCACCTGCGAATGGCGTCTTAAAAACGAAACATTTTTGAACTGTACATGGGTCGCCTGTAATTACGGACCGTTTACTCTTGAAGAAGTTGGTGAAATGATGGGTGTAACTCGTGAAAGAATAAGACAAATCGAAGCGAAGGCATTAAAAAAACTACAGCACAAAAAAAGAAGGGAACAATTAAAGGATTTTGCATCACCAGATAATGAATGGGACATTACGTAAGCTCACATTTTACTGGCGCCCATTTATCATTTCCTTAAGTTCCCTACCCACCTTGAAAAAAGGTAATTTTCGTCCAGGGACATGAACAATATCAGATGTCTTTGGATTCCTCCCCAGTACTGGTCCTCTGCTTCTTACCGTAATATTTCCAAAGCCCCTGATCTCTATCCGTTCATTTCTCTTTAAGGCTCCAATCATTGCTTCGAATACCAGGTGAACCGCGTATGATATATCTTTGGATGGATAGACCTCAATTTTTTCCTGAACACGTTTAATTAATTCCTTTTTCGTCATAATTGTAAAGTTTAATAATACGCAATCGGTGAAAGATATAGAATACCGTTAAGTTGTTCTACTTTACCCCGCATTTGTTCGTCGAGGGCGGTGAACATCTCACGAAAAACATAATCCCAGAATTTTGATCCTTTCTTCTTCGGATATACGATATCAGGCTTCCCCTTCATCCCGGACATTTCACCTACGAGTGTTAAAGCATACCCCATATCACCTAAATAGTCGACCAGACCCAGTTTGTGCGCCTGCCTTCCCGTAAAAACCCTTCCGTCAGCGATCTTTCTAAGTTTCTCTTTTGGAATATTTCTATCCCGTGCAACCATATCAAGAAACTGGTCATATATGTCATCTACAAGTTCCTGAATTAATGCTTTTTCTTCAGCCGTCATTTCCCTAACTGGTGATCCTATATCTTTAAACTTTCCACTCTTGACGACTGAAGCTTTAAGTCCTAATTTTTTTAAGAGTTCTTCTGCATTGGCGAAGTGCATAACTGCAGATATGCTTCCGGTAATAGTGCCGGGGTTGGCAACAATTTTATCTGCAGCGCATGCAACCATATAACCACCTGATGCTGCAACAGACCCCATGGAGGCCACAACTTTCTTTTTCTTTTTTATGTCAATTACAGCCTCATATATCTCTTGTGAGGAAGCAACACCCCCTCCAGGTGAATCAATTCTCAAAATGACCGCTTTTATACCCTCGTCCTTGCCAAATTGATTTAATTGTTCAATAACATCGCGCGTATCACCAATGACCCCTTCGACTTTCACGATGCCTACTTTATTGTTAAGTGTAAATGAATGCTTGTCTTCTGTCGTGGAGCCTAGAACATACACCAGAAGAAAAAATACCATACCAACAAGAAATAAAAGGAATATCCCGAATGCGACGGGGTGTTTTCTCATGGTTTGATATTATCCTTTCTCAGTATCCACTATTTTAACATCAGCCATGACCTTGCCAAGATTTGAACCCACATTTTCTTTATTGTTAAGGTACTGGGTAGCTGAATATCCCTCAGACGCTGCTTCGTAGTCCTTAATGCTCAACCTGATTCTCCTGTTCTGCAAATCTACGCTTTTAACTATTGCTGTCACAATATCACCAACGGCATATAGTTCAGATGCAGACTTTACCCTTTTTTGACTTAATTCCGAAATATGAACCAATCCTTCCACACCTTCCTCTAACTCCACAAAAACACCGAAGTCAGTAACATTCGTCACCTTTCCTTTAATGATTGATCCTGTAGCATATTTAAAATTCTTCTCATCCCAGGGGTTCTTATCTACCTGTTTGATACCCAGGGAAAATTTTTCATTTTCTACATCAATATTCAAAACCATTGCCTCAATTTCCTGGCCTTTTTTATATAATTCCGAAGGATGCTTTATATTTTGTTTCCAGGAAATATCAGATACATGAACTAGACCATCTATACCCTCTTCAATGCCAACAAAAAAACCAAAGTTTGTGATATTCCTGATCATGCCTTTAACGATGCTCCCCTCCGGATATTTCTGCTTCAGAGTCTCCCAGGGGTTCTCCGTTGTCTGCTTTAACCCAAGAGAAATGCGTTTTGCTTCGGGATTTATATCTAAAATCATTACTTTTACAGTATCACCTATAGATAATATCTTAGATGGATGCTTTATTTCTCTAGTCCAAAACATCTCTGTAATATGTACCAGACCTTCCACGCCAGGTTCCAGCTCCACAAAAACGCCATAGTCCGTTAAGTTTACAACTTTACCTTCAACAACAGATCCGACAGGATATTTCTCTGTTATATTCTCCCAAGGATTATCCGTCAGTTGCTTCAGACCAAGGGATACTCGCTCCTTGTCTCTATCAAAAGAAAGTATTTTTACCTTTATCTTATCACCTTTAAAAAAGTTATCTGATGGACGGGTAATTCTTCCCCACGATATGTCAGTCACATGAAGCAGACCGTCAATTCCACCTAAATCAATAAAAAGCCCGTAATCAGTAATATTTTTAATGATCCCTTCTATAACCTTTCCTTCTTCAATCCCTTGCAGTGTCTCTTTCTTTGCCGCTATCCTTTCATGCTCTAATATCGACCTTCTTGATAACACAACATTATTTCTTTTCCTGTCATACTTGAGAACATTAAACATCAATGTCTGGCCCACATATTTGTCAAGGTCTCTTACCGGGCGGACATCAACTTGTGAACCTGGCAGAAATGCCAAAATTCCGATATCAACGGATAGGCCACCCTTAACCCTTTCCACAACCGTACCCTTGAGAGGAGTATTATGCTCGCAGGCATTTCTAACATCATCCCATACTTTAATTTTTAAAGCCTTGTCTCTCGATAATACCAGATTGCCATCCGAATCTCTTCTATCGACCAGGACTTCCACTTCATCTCCAACTGCAATGTGGATGTTGCCTTCTTCATCTTTTAATTCTCTGGCAGGAATATAACCTTCTGTTTTCCAGCCCACATCAACCATAACGACATCACTATTTATCTGAACAACCTTTCCGGTTACTATTTCGCCAAGTTGCACACTTTGCAGGCTCTGTTCATATAATTCTTTAAAACCGATATCTTCTTCCTTGCCCGCGGCCTTTTGAGTACCTGCATTTTCTACTGATGCATTTTTATTTACCTTTTCACCTTCAAAATGTTCTTCTGAAATTAAGTTGTCACTGTTAACCATTAAACCATTACCCCCTGAATTTTATAAAAACATCTTCGAATCAAAACTAGGTAACATACTGATTATGAAATATCAAGCTAATTCAAATAAAACGACCTATCACGCGGCAGAACTTATTAATTCTGCCATTTAGACAGATTCCTTAATGGATCTAACTTTGTTATATATATAGCTGTGGGTGCCTAATTAGTTGAAGTTACCCCTTGGTGGCTTCTAATTATCGACATCATTTTTTCTACAACATCTGAAATACTTATATTTGTAGAATCGATAATAATAGCATCCCGAGAAGCCTTTAACGGGGCTATTTCTCTTTCTCGATCCTGCTGGTCCCTAACAATTAGGTCTCTTTTAATTTCGTGATAATCGGTTATATTACCCCGCATGACCAATTCATTGTAACGTCTATTGACTCTTTCTTCCGTATCTGCATCCAGATAAAACTTGCAATCAGCATCCGGAAATACCACTGTCCCCATATCTCTGCCTTCGGCCACTATACCTCCCTTTTCCCCTGCTTCTCGTTGAATTGCCAACAGTGCCTCTCGAACGATGGGCATTGCAGAAACCCTTGACGCAAGAAGACCTACTTCTTCTGTCCGAATTTTGTCTGTTACATTTTCACAATCGATAAAAACATTCAAATTGCCGTCGACGTTTTTGAGATGAATATTTGTACGACTACACAGGTCGAAAAGCAATTTTTCATTATCCGTCGAAATCCCCACTTCCAGTATCTTATAGGCTACAGCTCTGTATAGTGCACCGGTATCTAAATAAATATAGGACAATTTTTTCGCGAGTGCCTTGCTGACTGTACTTTTACCTGCACCGGCGGGACCATCGATCGTAACAACCAGTCCCTTTTTCATCATTTGCTCCTTACATTAATCTTTTTATAATATCATTTTATAAACAAGTGTCTGTAATATTATATATTTTCGTATGATGACGATATAGCATATTGAGCAACCCTTAACAATATTAAAGAGAAGCGGACATTAGATGCAGTTAATTTGTGTATTGAGATAGAAAGAGATAAACGATATCTTGATTATGACTTTTAAAAGAGATAACATAAAAAATTGAACAATGCTTTGGAATAAATATCTACAAGTAAAACCGGATTTTTTTAATCAAAGAGGTCGTCTTTTGAATCAATTCGATGTTTTTAAAAGGAAGAAGAGATGGGTTATTCCTATCATTATTCTTTTTTTGTTTTTTCAGGCCGCAGGCTTAGCGCATGCGTCTTTTACCATTGAAGATGAAAGGAAACTCGGAAAAGAATTTTACGAAAAACTTGAAAAAAGTAATGTTCTGATACGTGATAAGAAGATCAATACCTATATTAATCAACTTGGGAATAAGGTACTAGATCAAAGCAATAAAGCTCCTTTTGACTTTCGCTTTTCCGTCATTGACAGTTCCGCCATTAATGCCTTTGCAACCCCTGGAGGCTATGTCTATGTCAACAGAGGCTTGATTAATATGGTTGAAAAGGAAAGTGAACTTGCCTCAGTGCTTGGGCATGAAATAGCACACGTTAATGCAAGACATATTGCAAGTATCATCGAAAAGTCGCAAAAAGTAGGTATTGCTGCACTTGCCGCAATGCTTGCCGGTGCATTTCTTGGAGGTGGGGGGGATCTTTCTGCCGCCACGGTGGCTTTTTCATTAGCAACGGCCACAACCCTGAATCTTAAATACAGCCGCGAACATGAAGAAGAGGCTGACAGACTCGGCTTGTCTTATCTGGTCAGTGCAGGCTATGATGGCAAGTCAATGCTAGACTTCATGAAAAAAATGAAAAGGTACGAATTCTACTCAAATAACATTCCCTCATATTTTCTCACCCACCCAGGCACTGATGAAAGAATCTCCTATATCGATGCCTTATTACATACTACATACACCCAAAAAGGCGCTGAAAGTACGATAGGAAATTTGAAAAGGATTCAAACAATACTTATATTGAGGGAGAAAGACCTTGATTCTGGTCTTAAGCATTTTCAAAGTGAATTGCAAAAAGACCAAAAAGATGTCGAAGCCCTTTATGGAATTGCCGTAATACAGGACAGACTCGGGCGAACTAATGAATCCCTGACTAATTTTAATAAAGCCTTAAGCATTGCTCCTAGTGACGGAGATATCTCAAGAGATCTTGGAATTGCTTACTTCAAATTAGGTCGTACATCCGAAGCAATTGATATCCTTCGTAAGGCATTAACCCTTAATGATGATGATCTGGATACTGTACTTTATCTTGGCAGATCGTACGAGTTGCAGGGCGATTATACAACAGCCTTGAATCTTTACAAAAAAATCGAAAAGAAAAATATCGATGATGTAGATGTATACTATAGCATTGCCATGGCATACGGAAAAACAAACAATCCTGGCGATTCACACTATAATTTCGGCATATATTTCAAGAAAAAAAATAAAACGGACAGTGCCCTTTTTCACTTCAAGGAAGCACTAAAATATTTTCCAAATTACAGTGAAAAATCCCAGGAAATAGAAAAGGAGATCAAATCAATTGTAAGTCGTGAGAAATCCCATGATACATCATTACGGGATACGAAGCGCCGTGGCAATCTTTTGGATCATCAGTAGGTTTTATATCGCTAACTATTTTTAATTTCAAAGGTTGCTTATCTTAAAAACCTCGCTCCTTCTATATTAAACCATATCAATCTGGTTAGGTGTCAATTCTCTCCTTGCATAGTCTAAATAAATCCGTTCCTTAATAAATAGCTCAAACAGATCAACATCGATATGATTTTCCTTAACCATATATCCCATTATTTTAATTGCCTCTGATAGAGTTTTTTCCTTCTTATACGGTCTATCCTTCGCTGTTAACGCATCGAAAATATCCGCCAGTGCAATAATTCTAGTCTGGAGAGGAATCTGGTTGCCTTTTAATCCAAATGGATAACCAGCGCCATCGATCTTCTCGTGATGAGCAGAAGCATAGTAGGTGACATTTTTCAACTTTTTGGGAAAAGGAAGTTGAGAGAGTATTTTATGCGTAACATTTACATGATTCCTGATTATTTCTTTCTCTTCGTTCGTAAGTGTACCCTGAGAAATACTCAAATTGTAAAGCTCATCGTCACTTAGAATATTATATGAAGTTCCATCTAAGTTCCATTGTCTTGCCGCTATGCTTTTTAACCGGCCTAACATCTCTTCGTCCATGAATTTGGTCCCTGTGTTAATATCTGCGAGAAATTCAAAATCTGCTTCTAAATCTTTGGTAAATTTCTCGTAGTTATTAACAACTTTTTTCCGGCTTTTCCCCTTTTTTTGTGTATCCACCTTTTTCAATTCTTCAATAACATAGTCCCGTTTAAGAACCTCAAAACGTGCCTTTAATGTTTCAACCCTGTCATAAATGGTCTCAAGCTTTTTCCCTTTATCAATTATAAATTCCGGCGTAGTTATCTTTCCCATATCATGAAGCCACGCCGAGATGCGAAGCTCTTTCAATTTATCTTCATCAAAGTGAATACCTGCATATGGCCCTTTTTTAGACTCGTTTATCTTTTCTGCAATTGTCATTGTCAATTCTGAAACCCGGCGAACATGCCCGCCGGTATAGGGAGATTTCTCGTCAATCGCCATAGCGATAGTTTTGATGAAAGACTCCAACAGATCCTCAAGATCATGGATAAGACGATTGTTGGTAATGGCAACTGCTGCCTGAGATGCCAGAGACTCTGTCATACTCTGATTTTCAAATGAAAATGGAATAACCTCGCTCGTAACCTCAATTTGCGCATTCAACAATTGCAGAACGCCGATAATATCATTTTCATGATTCCGCATGGGAACGACAAGCATTGATTTTGAGCGGTATCCCGTTTCAGCATCGAATTTTCTTGTCCCCTCAAAATTGAAGCCCTCTGCATTATAGACGTCAGAAATATTAATGACCCTGCCTGTAATAGCAGCATATGCAGAAACATTAGCGTGATTTGGACTTCCATCCAGATTTTGTAATTTTACAGGCGGCCAGGTAATTGTTCCGCCGGTTCCACCCATTCGTACATTTAAAGACTTGTTCTGTATTATGGCAAATTGGAGTTCCTTTTCATCATCAGACATAATATACAGAGTGCCGCCATCTGCATTTGTAAATCCCCTTGCTTCATCAACGATCATTTCTAACAGCCTGTTCAAGTTTCTTTCAGCCGACAGAGCTGATCCTATCTGATTTAAACGCCTTATTTGATCTAACTGTTTCTCCGTAAATCCTTTAACTTCGGATAACAGATTGCTCAGCAGAATATACATGTGATCGTTGTCGGTAAAATGAGGAGGGCTTGTCTCTTTGTCCTTATCCATATGATATTTTCCTGTTCACCGATTAATTTCTAATTACGAATTATCGAATTACGACAGCAGGAACATCTTTCATAAGTTTTCCCTTGAAGTATTCCATTTCCTCCCGAGAATATGCTTCATAATTTAGGAATTCTTTATCCAGTGTTCTAGTAGGAATAAAATGCTGCAATAAGTAAAGGCGGGCATTCTTTATTAACTTACCGATTTCTAAAATATCACTTTCTTCAAGCAGTTTTTTCAGGATAGTTGTGCGAAATTCATACGGCATCCCGGATTTCATGATTATTTCAATACACTGTTTGATTTCATCCTCATGAACCTGTGAACGCGTAATCATCCTATACTTTTTCAATGGCCCTTTTACATCCATTGCGATATAGTCAATTAGTCTCCTACTAATTAGTTTTTCCATTACCTCAGGATGGGAACCGTTCGTATCTATTTTAATTAAATATCCGATCTTTCTAACACGCTTGATTAACTCAACCAGGTCATTCTGAATCGTCGGTTCACCTCCTGTAATCGTCACCGCATCAAGCTTCCCCTTGCGTTTTACTAAAAATGAAAATATCTCATCTTCAGACAGACATTCTTTATAGAGATCTGGATCTACTAATTCCGGATTATAACAATAGGGGCATCGGAAGTTACAGCCTTGTGAAAATACAATCGCACATATTTTCCCTGGATATTCAATCAAAGATACCTTTTGCAACCCACCAATCTTCATCTTCTAAAAACTGAAAACCCTCCTTCCTTTAAACTCCTCCTGTTTCCCCAAATTCCATTGTTTAACAGGACGCAGATAACCGACCACACGAGAATACACCTCACAGGGCTCCAGACAGATTGGACAGGTCGCCTCCTCACCGTTTAAATATCCATGAGAGGGACAAACACTAAAGGTGGGTGTAAATGTAAGGTAAGGTAAATGATAACTGGTGCATATTTTTTGTACAAATGTCTTTACTGCCGATGGATCTTGTATTCTTTCACCTGCATACGTATGAAAAACCGTTCCCCCTGTGTATTTTGCCTGGATTTCATCTTGCAGATCGAGTGCTTCAAATATATCGTCAGTAAAATTCACAGGCAGTTGTGTAGAGTTTGTGTAAAAAGGCTCACCTCTACTGTTTACATATATATCCTGATTGGCACAAATTATATCCGGATATTTTGCCTTATCAATTTTTGCAAGACGGTATGACGTGCCTTCCGCAGGAGTCGATTCAAGATTATAATTATTTCCTGTTTCTTTTTGAAATTCTATTAGCTTTTTTCTCATGAAATCCAATATTTTCAGGGTAAACTCCCGCCCTTCCTTATTAGCTATGTTCTTGCCCAGAAAGTTTAGACAGGCTTCATTCATTCCGACAAGTCCGATTGTTGAAAAGTGATTCTTCCAATATTCGTTAAAGCGCTTCTTTACATCCCTCAGGAAATATTTTGTATAAGGATAGAGGTTACCTTCTGTAAATTTTTCAAGAACCTTTCTCTTGGTCTCTAAACTCTCCTTAGCAGTGATCATCAGCTTTTCCAGACGTTCCATAAAATCATCTTCCGTCTTCGACAGATAACCAATTCTCGGCATGTTCATAGTGATCACACCGATGGAACCTGTTAACGGATTTGATCCGAAAAGCCCCCCTCCCCTTTTCTCTAATTCCCTGTTATCAATGCGAAGTCTGCAGCACATACTTCTCGCATCTTCAGGATTCATATCTGAATTTATAAAATTAGAAAAATAGGGCACCCCATACTTTGCCGTCATTTCCCATAGGTCATCAAGATTACGATCTTCCCAATTGAATCCCTTAGTAATGTTATATGTAGGTATAGGAAAGGTAAATACCCTACCCTTGGCATCTCCATCTGCCATTACCCTGAGAAACGCCTTATTGAAGAGATTCATCTCCTCCTGAAAATCCCTGTATTTCTCCTTCTGCGGCTTTCCTCCCATAATGACATTTTGATCCGCATAGTACTTCGGCACCGTCACATCTAAGGTGACGTTGGTAAACGGAGTCTGAAAACCGACCCTTGTCGGGACGTTGATATTAAAAATAAATTCCTGTAGAGCCTGCCGTACTTCATTATAACTCAACTTATCGTATCTTATAAAAGGCGCCAAAAGGGTGTCAAAATTCGAGAAGGCCTGAGCTCCGGCTGCTTCTCCCTGAAGGGTATAAAAGAAATTGACAACCTGTCCCAGAGCACTGCGAAGGTGCCTAGCCGGCTTGCTTTCCACTTTCCCGGACACACCCCGGAAACCCTCCAACAGAAGATCATATAGATCCCAGCCAACGCAATAAACGGAAAGAAGGCTCAAGTCATGAATGTGGAAGTCACCATTAGTATGTGCTTTTCTAATTTCCGGTGAATAAATCTCATTTAACCAGTACACCTTACTGACTTCGGAAGATATATAGTTGTTCAAACCCTGCAAAGAATAGTCCATATTACTGTTTTCATTAATCTTCCAGTCTTTCTTCTTTAGGTACTGATCGACTAAGTCAACCTCCATCTTATTGGTAATTTCCCTCAATCTGGCGTGCTGATCCCTGTATATGATAT
>PDVH01000073.1_pt1 | contig 26912 bp, 23 predicted proteins | sample 1369781 | NCBI WGS metagenome assembly PDVH01 (sample SAMN07795378, study PRJNA414565) | Alkali sediment metagenome, whole genome shotgun sequencing project. | isolation source: glacial lake sediment | place: Bosnia and Herzegovina: Donje Bare Lake | collected 2016-06
GGCGTATAAGGGAACATTATTCCAAAATCAGACACGCCCGGGGCAACGGCGGGGGAGATTATGGCGCCCCCTCTCTTCCGGGCAAGGACTATAGGCCGCTGAGGAGATAGGAGAATAAGCTCTTCTTCCTTCCCTATCCTGGAAATCGAGAAGGCCGTTTCCACATCTCTCACCATGATGGCGAGCGGTTTCTCCTCCCTGAACTTCCGTGACCTCAACCTTTTTATGGCTTCGTCATTGGCCGCATCAACGGCAAGATGAAAACCTCCAAGACCTTTTATGGCGACTACATATCCGGAAAGAAGCAATTCGATGGCCTTATGTAGGGCGTCTCCGTAAGAAAGCTGGTTCCCTTTTCCATCAAGGAGATTAAGTGACGGTCCGCAGGCAGGGCAGGCATTTGGTTCGGCATGAAAACGGCGGTCTGCCGGGTTTTCATACTCTTCCTGGCACAGGGCGCACATGGGGAAACAGGACATAGACGTGTTGATCCGGTCGTAGGGGATATCTTTGATAATCGTCAGCCTGGGGCCGCAGTTTGTGCAGTTGATAAAGGGGTAACGGAATCTTCGATCGGCGGGGTCAAAAAGTTCCTTCAGACAGTCGTCGCAGGTGGCGATGTCGGGCGTAATATGAACTTTTCCGGGGCCCCTGGCATCGCTCTCAATAATCAGGAATGCCTTATCGTTATTGACTTCTACCTCTTCTGAGGAAATTCCCGAAATGTCGGCAAGAGGAGGGGGTTCTTTGTTCACGCTGGACATGAAGGAGTTGATGGCGTCAGCAGGGCCTTCCACCTCGACAACGACCCCGTCCGGACGGTTCTGAACGAAACCTGACAGCGAATGTCTTGTTGCTATGCGATAGATAAAGGGGCGGAATCCCACACCCTGAACAACGCCGGAAAACAGGTAGCGTACTCTCTTGATCACTGAATTTTGTTTGCTCCCGTAGTTATCATTTTAAGACTCAGATTAGTTTCCCCTTGCAAAAAGAAAGATGCGTCTTTTAAGAATCGAGATGATACTTATAATAGGCCGCACAGGCGCCCTCGGATGACACCATGCAGGGACCTATGGGATTGGTCGGGTTGCACGTCCTTCTGAATAAGGAACACTGACCAGGGATCATGACGCCCTTGAGGACGTCCCCGCAACTGCAGCCTTTGATCTCTATTGAGTGGATCGGGGGAATATCAAACTTTTCAAGTGCGTCAAATGCTTTATGCTCATCCCTCAAGAAGAGACCACTTGCCGGTATTCTGCCAAGTCCCCGCCAGTCTGCATCCCCTGTCCGGAAGACCCTGTGCATGACCTCCCTTGCACGTGGGTTTCCCTGGGGTTTAACGCCCCTCGCATACTGTATGGCAACCTCTCTTTTCCCTTCCACAATCTGACCTAAGATCATCAGTATTCCTTCCAGGACATCAACGGGTTCAAACCCTGTAATGACGGCGGCCCTTCCAGCTTCTGCGATTACATTATATGGACTCAAACCTATGATTGTACTTACATGCCCGGGACAGATGAAGCCGTCAATATTAAGGGAAGGGTCCTCGATGAGGGCTTTGAGGGCAGGAGGCACCACCTTGTGAACGGAGAAGACGGAAAAGTTCTTAATCCCCTTTTTCCGGCAGAGGTCCACGACAGAGGCTACCATGGGAGTCGTTGTTTCAAAACCGATGCCCATCATAACCACTTCCTTTGTAGAGTTCTTCTCGGCAATATCAATGCAGTCCGTAGTAGATGCAATCACCCGGACATCCGCTCCCGCCGCCCGAGATTTCTGCAGGCTCGCGCGTTCCGTACCGGGTACCCTGAGCATATCACCAAAGGTGGCAAAGATGGTGTTCTTCATTCCGGCAAGGTAAATGGCTTTATCGACATCATGGATAGAGGTGACGCAGACAGGGCAACCAGGCCCTGAAACAAGTCTTATGTGTTCCGGCAGAAGTTTCTTGATTCCGAAGCGGCCAATCACATGGGTGTGAGTTCCGCAGATCTCCATAAGAGTAATTTCTTTTCCTATCTTCTCTGCGCGTTTTTCTATGGCAGCGATAAGTCCCTTTACAAGGGACCGGTCTCTGTACTCATCGATATATTTCATTTAACTCTCTCGTCTAAATCGACTTCGAATCGATCCTCAGGTCTTGTGCAGGAAGTCTTGCCAGAAGCCTGGAACATAGGGAATACCCGCCCATCTGTCTCAATCATAAAATACGCAAACCCGTAAGCAAGCCCGAAAAATGCTCACTCGAAATGCACAGATCATTTCCCTTGGATGCTTTTTGCATCGAGATATTCGAGCGTTGTCTTCCAGAAGGAAAGATCGTACTTGGTTCTTTCGTACAGCCTGGCATTTATGATGGCAAGGCCGGCAAGCTCTGCTACGGCTGTGAGGAAGGCCTCCTCATCCTCACTATACTGCCTCATCTCTTGTGAATAGAGCCTCATGATCCCGATGACACGCTTCCCAGCAATAATAGGAAGGGAAAGTATCGAGGCGATTCCTTCCTGGGCATTTTCATGAGGATACTCGGTTCGCGGATCCGCTGTCGCATCGAGGATCAGCACGGGGACTCCCTTCAGCGTCTCGCGGATGCTCTTTTCCATATGGACAGGTCCCTTGCGGAGGTAGCTTTCACTCAGGCCCTTGGATGCGATAATTTCAAGCTCCCGCGTTGTTTCATTGACCAGGCGCAGCGAGCATGCCTTCACTTTCATGATCGTAAGCACTTTTCCAATCAACAGGTCTGTCACTCGCTGCGAGTCCAGGGTGGATAGAATGGCCCTGGCGATACCATGGAGCACCCGGAAATACTCCAGGCTCTTGAAAGGATCGACAGGTTCTACGGTACGTCTTATTCGTCGCTTCGGCCTTTTGCGCTCCTCCGGAAGGTCGATACCAACTTCTTTGAGAAGGGAAGAAAGTCTTATGCCTTCATCCTCATAGATTTTCGCATTGGCGATGGCAAGCCCCCCCATCTCTGCCAGCGCTGAGACGAATTCGATCTCTTCATCGCTGAATTCCCGGGGCACTTCTGAATAAAGCCTAAGAACGCCGATGACTTTATCCTTCGCAACCACGGGGACTGACAGTATCGTGTTGATGCCCTCTCTTATCTTCTCAGCCCTATACTGAATTCTCGAATCGTTGTGAGCTTCCTTGACAAGGACAACCTTCCCCTCCATTACTTCCGGGATGCTTTGGTCCGAACTCAAGGGGCCTTTGTTAAGATACTTCTTGCTGAGGTTCTGCGAGGCAGCCAGCTCCAGACGCTTGGTCTGTTCGTCTATAAGCCTTAGGCTTCCGGCCTTGGCCCCGAGGGCGCTGACCGTTTTCTTCACCAAAATTTTTAGGATCTCTTTAAGAGACAGAGAGGAAAAAATGGTTTGATTCACATCAAAAAAAGTCCACAAGTATTCGGTCGTCTTCTGTTTTGCCATGATTTACCTTTGCCTTAAGGGATATTAATTTCTTGTGCTTTTAATATAGGAACAAAGGATCTGCCTGTCAAGGGAATGACAACCTTCTTGCGACTATGATCTGGCGTTAAATTGCCAGAGAGACATATCTGACGCCCAACTTTGATAACTATCTTGTCTATTTTTTTGAGGAGAATTTAAATTTATTGCCGGACCATTCGCCCTCATGTTTCGAACCGTCCGGAAGGGTTAAGACCCCTTTGCCGTCAAACTTATCTTCTTTCCACTTCCCTTCATACATAGAACCGTCGGGGAATGTCAAAGTCCCCTTACCGTGGAACATATCATTCTCCCATTCGCAATCATACTTCTTACCGTCCGGGAGTGTTAACACCCCCGCCCCATTCTTGCTGCCGTTTTTCCAATGTCCAGAATATTTGCTTCCATCGGGCAGGGTCAATGTCCCTATCCCGTTGATTTCCCCTTCCTTCCATGAACCTTTATACCGGCTTCCATCAGCGAGAGTCAAGGCCCCCTGTCCGTTTGGGAGGCCATTCTCCCAATCGCCCTCATACTTGCTTCCATCGGGCCATTTGAAGATCCCATTCCCATGAAAAACACCTTCCTTAAACAGGCCATTAAGACTGCTCCCATCCGGATGGCCGTAAACTCCCTCACCCTCATGGGCATCATCCGTCAATGCAAAGTCAACTTGACCGCTCTCAAAGATCTCTTTGACCAGCTTTTTCAATGACCCACTCCTCTGTCACACAGACGCAATTTTGCTATCCGACAAATTTGCCGTTTTCAAACCGACCCGCATATTTCCTGCCGTCCGGAAATGTCATAGTCCCCTGACCGTGAGGCAGACCATTTGCCAGTTCACCTTCATATTTTCTTCCATCAGTCAGGGAGAGTAAACCTCGTCCATGGTACTTGTTGTTCTTGAACTCGCCCGCGTATCTGTCTCCGCTTGGATATGTCAAGACTCCTTTACCATTTGATAAACCATTCTTAAATTCACCCACATATTTTGTACCATCTGCAAGGAGCAAAGTACCCTTCCCTTCATATTTTCCCACTTTGAATTGACCTTCGTATCTTTTCCCATCCGGGGAGATATCGAGTCCCTCACCGTTGAATTGATCACCCTTCCACGCGCCTATATATTTTCTTCCACTCGCCAGAGTCAATTCTCCTTCGCCTTCTCTCACATCCTTCTTCCACTGCCCTGTATAGACGGAGCCATCCGGGAGGGTGAAAATGCCATGCCCATGCCTGTCTCCCGCTTTCCATTCGCCCATATACTTCTCACCACCAGGAAAGATCATGGTCCCCTGCCCGTGAGGAATATCTTCCTTTAGTTGCCCTACATAGCTTCGGCCATCAGGATACCTTATCGACCACTGTCCATGAGAGATGGCCGCCTTCTTTTCGATAGTTTCGGTCTCCTCTTCCGCTTTACTTCTTGCCTTTGCCTCTTCTTCATCGTCCTCTCTGGCTTTAGTTTCTGCCTGTTGTCTGGGCGCCTCCTCCGCCTTCTTTCTGGCCTCTGCTTCCGCCTTAGCTCTCGCTTCCAATTCTGCCTTCAGCCTGGCCTCTGCCTCTTCCCTTGCCTTCGCTTCTTCTGCCAGACGCGTCTCTAATTCAGCTCGCGCCTTTGCTTCTGCTTCCGCTCTTGCTTTAGCTTCTGCTTCCGTCTTCTTCCTCACCTCTGCCTCTTCCCTTGCCTTCGCCTCTTCTGCCAGACGCGTCTCTAATTCAGCCCGCGCCTTTACCTCTGCTTCCGCCCTTGCTTCCGCTTCTGCTTCCGCCTTCTTCCTCGCCTCTGCCTCTTCTTTCGCCCTCCTTTCAGCTTCCTCCCTTGCCTTTCCGACTTCCGCTAATCGCACTTCTACAAGAAATCGCGCTCTGGCCTCTTCTTCAGCTTTCGTTTTCGCTTCCTCTTCGGCCTTCTTCCCTGCCCCGGCTTCCTCTCTGGCTCTCTTTTCAGTTTCCTCTCTCGCCCTCATCTCAGCTGCCAGCAGGTTTTCCACTTCAGCCCTTGCCTTCGCCTCCGCTTCCGCCTTCGCCTTTGCTTCTGCTTCAGCCTTCTTCGCTGCCTCTGCTTCTTCTCTGAACCGAGCTTCCGCTTCTTCTCTCGCCCTTAGCTCGGCCGCCAACCGGGCTTCTACATCAGCCCGTGACTTTGCCTCCGCTTCTGCCTTCGTTTTCGCTTCCTCTTCGGCTTTCTTGCCGGCGCCGGCTGCCTCTGCAAATTTCGCTTCAGCTTCTTCTCTCGCTTTCAACTCAGCAGCCAGACGCTCTTCTACGCGGGCCCGCACCTTCGCCTCCGCTGCTGCCTTCGCCTTTGCTTCCTCTTCCGCCCTCTTCGCTGCCTCTGCTTCCTTCCTGAACCGCGCTTCTGCCTCTTCTCTCGCGCTCAGTTCGGCCGCAAACCGGGCTTCTAAATCAGCTCGCGCCTTTGCCTCCACTTCCGCTCTTGCCTTTGCCTCCTCCGCTGCCATCTTTCCCGCGTCGGCTATCTCTCTGAAACGTGCTTCCGCTTCTTCTCTAGCCTCTAATTCGGCAGCTAAGCGGGCTTCCAATTCAGCTCTCGCTTTAGCCTCCGCTTCCGCCCTGGCTATTGCTTCCTCTTCTGCCTTACTCCCGACCCCGGCTGCCTCTGTAAACTTCAATTCCGCTACTTCTCTCGCCCTCAATTCGGCCGCCAACCGCTTTTCCACCTGGGCCCGCGCCTTTGCTTCCGCCTCCGCCCGACCCTTCGCTTCCTCAGCTGCCCTCTTTCCCGCTTCCGCTTCCTCCCTTGCTGACTTTTCAGCTTCTTCTCTCGCCTTCAACTCAGCCGCCAACCGGGCTTCCACTTCCACACGCGCCTTTGCCTCCGCTTCCGCCCTTGCCTTTGCCTCCTCAGCTGCCTTCTTCTCTGCTTCCGCTATTCCTCTGAACTTCTCTTCCGCTTCTTCTCTCGCCCTTGTCTCTTGCGCCAACCGTGCTTCCACTTCCACGCGCGCTCTCGCTTCCGCCTCCGCCCTTGCTTTTGCTTCTTCAGCTGCCTTCTTTGCTTCACTCTCTACTTCTCGAAACTTTGCTTCCGCCTCTTCTCTCGCCTTTAATTCGGCTGCCAACCGCGCCTCTAGGCTGGCTCTCGCCTTCGCTTCCTTCTCAGCCCTTGCTTCCGCTTCCGCTCTGGCTCTTTCTTCCCTGCTCCGGCTTCCTCTTTCAACTTCGTTTCGGCTTCTTCTCTTGCCCGGAGCTCTGCGGCCAAGCGGGCTTCCACTTGAGCTCGTGCCTTAGCTTCTGCGTCCGCCCTTGCCTGCGCCTCCGCCGTTGCTTTCTTTGCAGCCTCTGCTTCCTCCCTGAGCCTTGCCTCCGATTCCTCTCTGGCCTTCAAGTCCTCTGCCAACCGAGCTTCTACCTGACCTCGCGCCTCTGCCTCTGTCTCCGCCCTTGCTATCTCTTCCGCTTCCACCCTTGACTGCAGCCCTAGCGCTACTCGGGCCCTGTCATCGCTGTCGCGGCCGCTTTTCCAATTACTCTCATATTTTGTCCCGTCCATTCGCCTTCATATCTGCTGCCGTCGGGCCACATACACGTTCCCATTCCATGCGGTAAGCCATCCGTCCATTCCCCTGTATATTGGCTTCCGTCGGGCCACGTAAATGTTCCCTGCCCACCATATGGATCATCCTTCCACGCAACTTTGTATTGCTCTTTTCCGGATGATCCCCTCGCTAAACGCTGCAACATTCTTTCCTGCCTCTTATCGTTACATCTTCAAAAAAGAGAGGAGATCTTATAATTTCGGAAGTAAGAGAATGTCAAACAAGAAACTGACGACATCATATGCATTCTTCACTACCTGATAAGATCCTTTTTAACGCTTTAATATAGTAGAATTGATCAAATGTGTCAAAAAGATAATAAATTCAGAAGTGCCTGAGAGGGTGATATAAGACACATTTTGGAAATTGTACTAGAATTCATCGAAAATCCTCAAGAGATCACAAGGTAAATCATCCTCATTGTCTGAGAGAAGCGAGTGCCAACCGCAATATGCATGGCATCTCGGATATGCTCAACAAGAACTGGAAGGATAAATCCCGAAAAGCAATTTCCACAAAATAATTGATATGAAAGTAACCACGATTCTGTCTAAGACGACATCTCTAAGTTATGCCAGTTCATGGTTGTTGTTTAAAGCCCCCCTATTCTCAACAAAATCAAAGATTCAATCTTGATAGTAACCGGGTCCCCAACTAAAGGTTAGGGTATTTTTCTATTGCATCTTTGCAAATTAAATTTGTATAGAAAGGAGCAATGATGAGTAGGATACAGGCCATAACAATAAAGAAGAGCGAACACCTTGATTCTCCCGGATCGGAGAGAATTGATGGATAAGAGACCGTCAATCATAGGGACAATGTTCGACAGAATAGCGCCGACCTATGACCTGCTCAACACGATTCTGTCTTTTTCCCTGGATAAAGCCTGGAGAAGGGAAGCCATAAATCTTCTTGAGATACGCCCCGGTGATGCAGTTCTCGATATAGCTACCGGCACCGGTGACCTGGCCATTCCTGCCGCACGGGGCGGCGGAAACATCATAGGAATTGACCTATCAAGGCAGATGCTCTTGCGTGCCTTTGGGAAGGCGAGAGAGCAAGGCCTTCTTAGACGGTACTCCGTGGTGCAGGGTGACGCCCTTTCTATGCCCTTCCGCAACGAGACATTTAACTCGGCTATGGTGGCTTTCGGTATCAGGAACATGAATGATCTGGACGCCTTCCTTGCAGAGATACACCGGGTATTGAGCATCCGCGGCCGTTTCTCCGTGCTCGAATTTTCCTTGCCGAAAAATTCACTTTTCAGATGGATATATGAGTCTTACTTGACATATGTGGTTCCAATAATTGGGGGTCTCATTTCCGGTGACTATGATGCCTACCGGTACTTGAGGAACTCAGTGACGGGATTTCCCGTCCCTGGGACATTGGAAAACATAATGAAAGGGCAAGGTTTCCGGGTTGTCGGGTCAAGGTCCATCTTCTGGGGCATATCCCACCTGTATCTGATAGAAAAGCAGTGATGAAATGTCATAATCATTGGCAAGCTTACGTCATCTCTCAATGGCAATCTTCAATATTTCAAGCACGTCATCCACAAAGTAAAATTGCATGTCCTTCTGTACCTTCTGTGGGATGTCCACCAGATCCTTTTTGTTCCATTTGGGCAGGATTATGGTCTTGATGCCGGCACGGTTGGCAGCTAATACCTTTTCCTTAATGCCGCCGACGGGAAGCACCAGTCCCCGTAATGTAATCTCGCCGGTCATGGCAAGGTCTTTCTTAACCGTCCTTCCAGTTAAGAGCGAGGCCAGTGCAGTAAGCATGGTAACACCTGCCGATGGTCCATCCTTCGGAATTGCTCCGGCAGGTATATGAACATGAATATCATTTTCTTCAAAAAAATCTTTTGATATGCCGAGATCACCCGCGTTGGCGCGAATGAAACTCAAGGCGGTCGTGGCGGACTCTTTCATGACGTCTCCGAGTTGACCGGTCAATGTAAGACCTTTTTTTCCTTTCATGGCCGTTGCTTCGACAAAAAGAATATCGCCGCCTGTCGGCGTCCATGCAAGACCTATCGCGACGCCGGGTTTGGATGTCCTGGTGCTTACTTCAGACATGATGCGTACGGGTCCCAGATACTTGTGCAAATCCTTAACGGTAATGGATGCTTTTTTTAGTTCCCCTCCCGCCACCATGCTCGCTACGCCCCGGCATATCGTACCGATCTCCCTTTCAAGATTCCTCAGTCCGGCCTCCCGCGTATAGCCTGATATAATCAGGGTTATGGCATTCTTTGTGAAGCTGATCTGCTGTTGGTTAAGCCCGTTGGCCGCTGTCTGCCTCGGGATAAGATAGCGCTCGGCAATTTTTACCTTCTCGTCCAGCGTGTATCCGGGAAGTTCGATAACCTCCATCCTGTCACGCAGAGGAGGAGGGATCGTATCGAGTATGTTCGCAGTAGTTATGAAGATGACATGAGAAAGATCAAAGGGCACATCCAGGTAGTGATCCATGAAAGAATAATTCTGCTCCGGATCGAGCACTTCGAGCAGGGCTGACGATGGATCTCCCCGAAAATCACTGCCAACCTTGTCTATTTCGTCAAGTACAAATACAGGGTTATTTGATTCGGCCCGCCTGATACCCTGAATAATCCTGCCGGGAAGGGCCCCCACATATGTCCTGCGATGCCCGCGGATTTCCGCTTCATCCCGTACACCCCCCAAGGCTATACGGACAAATTTGCGGCCCAGGGCATGTGCTATGGAAAGGGCAAGGGACGTCTTGCCCGTGCCCGGAGGACCCACAAAGCACAATATGGGCCCTTTGGAATCAGGCTTGAGTTTGCGTACGGCAAGATACTCTATGATGCGCTTCTTGGCCTTATCCAGGCCGAAATGATCATCATCCAGAATTTTTCTGGCCTTCTTGATGTCAAGGTTGTCCTCCGTACTTTCATTCCAGGGAAGGGCGGTTATCCAGTCCAGATAGGTTGATGCCACTGTATATTCCGCTGAAGACGGATGCATGCGGGATAGTCTCTCAATCTCCCGCTCGGCTTCCTTTTTCGCTTCTGCGGGAAGATTTTTTTTCTCAATCTTGGCCCGGTATTCTGCGATTTCAACATTTGCTTCATCCGTCTCGCCCAATTCCTGCTTTATTGCCTTGAGCTGCTGACGGAGGTAGTATTCGCGCTGACTCTTGTCAATGTCGTCCTTCACCTGAGACTGTATTTTATTGCCCAGTTCCAGAACTTCCAACTGGTGACTTATGAGCCTTGTAACTTCCTTCAGGCGCTCTTTCACATCGATTATTTCCAGAATCTTCTGTTTTTCGGCAGGCACGGAATTTATGACCGATGCAATTACGTCAGCAAGCACGCTTGGAGAAGTGATCGCCTTGGCCATGGCACCAAACTCCTGTGGCAGAACAGGCGACAATTTGACCATCCTTTCAAATAACCCGTTAAGATTTGCCATGAGCGCCTCTATTTCGATATCCTTTTCTACCTCATCTTCAATTACTTCCACCCGTGCCCTTATGTAAGGACTGCCATCCACAAATCCAATGATCTTGAATCTGCTTACACCCTGAACAAGAAGGGTCGCCCCATTCTCGCCCGTTTTTGCCATCTTCACGATCACAACACTTGTCCCTATGTTGTAAAGGTCCTCGGCCTGGTTCTTAATCTCCGTCGGTGATTTCTTAGACATGACGAGGCCCACGATGCGGTTTGTAGCCATCGCCTCATCGACAAGCGTAATAGTCTGCTCGCCAAATACCTCCAGCGGAAAAACCATATTCGGAAATACGACAACGTTAAATAACGGCATGATCGATAGAATGTCAGGAATTTTGAGAACTTTCAATTCTTCGGTTGATTTCTCTTCTGCCATGGGAACCTCCAAAATGAATCCCTTATTGAATCGTGCAACACGAATTATTTCTGGTCTTATTAGTCTTCCTGAATAGATATTTTGCGAACTCTATTCAGAGGCAGTTTTGCCATGCGTATTTGAAGAAGCCCGTCTGAGTAAGTCGCTGTGATTGATTCGGTATCAATGGGCAACGGCAGGGAAAGGTTTCTTTCAAAATAGCCGTATGGTATTTCAGCAAGGTGATACCGCGTGTTTCCTCTAGCCGGCGTTACCCTCTTCCCATAGATTCTCAGTACCCTGCGATGAACCTCCACATATAGATCCTCTGTCTTCACACCGGCAATATCCGTAACTATCATAATCTCATCAGGAGATTCATATATATCCACCTGGGGCCGCCAGACGTTTTGAAAAACCGAAAAAGTTGAATTGATCAGAGAGAACATCTCATCGATGCTCTTTCTTAATTCCGAACTGATATCTCTGATGTCATCTGTAAATCTTACTTTTATGAAGCTCATCTTCGTCTCCTTGGGGTCTTAGGTAAGAGAAGTTATCTATTTTTTAAAATTAGCATTGATAAAGACAGTTTGTAAAGAGATTCTATTCCGAGCTCTCCATAATTGTTTTTCTTCATTTTTGCCCGGCGTCGTGTTATACGGCCCCGATGCAATAACGATTTCTTATTTATTAGGCCGTTTTCGCAGGGGCGGCGTCAAATGGACCGAAGGGGAAAATCCCTGCACCAGATGAAACGATCTGTTATTTAAGATGTAGCAGGTTCAACAAGATTCCCTGTAATCCAAATCAAGATTTTCGAGGTTTCTTATGCTTCTCAAACCCTGGACAATTATTTCAAGTCATGTAGACAAATCCTACCGGGTTTTCAACCTGCGACGTGATCGCGCCCGTTCTCCGCGTACAAGCGAAACGCATGATTTTTATGTTCTTGAGTCGCCATCCTGGGTAAATATCATCCCTCTGACATCAGCAAAGGAGGTTGTGTTGATCCGACAGTATCGCTTCGGCATTCGGGATATGACTCTGGAGATTCCCGGCGGACTCATGGAACCGTCCGACTCACCGGAGGAAGCGGCGCGGCGCGAACTGAGGGAAGAAACGGGCTACCGGGAAGAAACACTTATTCCTCTTGGCGCCATACATCCGAACCCCGCTATTCAGAACAATCTCTGCTATACTTTCCTCGCCGAAAATGTTTTTCCCGCGGGACAACTGGTTCAGGATGAACGGGAAGACATCGAAGTGGTCCTCCAGCCACTTTCAGAGATCCCCAGTCTAATCCGGGATGGCGCAATTTCTCATGCTCTGGTTATCGCGGCATTTTACCGCTTCTACATGGAGTATGGACAGACATGAAATGATAAAGAAGCCAAGCATGAAAGACGTGTTAAAAAATCGTATCCGGGCGGCACGTGGTGAAATTGAACCTGACCTTATATTGAAAGGTGGCAGGGTGATCAATGTATTTACTCAAGAGGTTTTCGAGACAGATGTGGCGATTTACGATGGCGTTGTCGTGGGAACCGGTTTATACGGAGGAGGCAAATATCTCGACGCAAGGGGACAGTATATATGTCCGGGCTTTATTGATGGTCATTTCCACATTGAAAGTACTATGCTTTCAGCAACTGAACTTGTGAAGGCCGTTCTCCCTCACGGGACCACCACAATTGTTGCTGATCCGCACGAAATTGCCAATGTCATGGGGCTAAGGGGTATCCATTACATAATCGAAAGCTCACAAGGACTCCCTGTAGATTTTTACATCATGCTCCCTTCGTGCGTCCCCGCAACCCACCTAGAGACATCAGGAGCGGTTCTGTCCGTGGAAGACCTGGTGAGCATGAAGGGCGAGAACCGCGTCCTGGGTCTGGCTGAGATGATGAATTACCCCGGCGTCATCACGGGGGCAGAAGCAGTCTTAGGAAAAATTGTCTCATTCACCGATATGATAAAGGATGGTCATGCTCCACTTCTTTCAGGCAAAGACCTAAATGCCTATCTTACAGCGGGTCTTCGCTCTGACCACGAATGTACACAGCTTTCCGAAGCAAGAGAAAAAATCAGACTCGGCACGCACATCATGATCAGGGAAGGAACCCTGGCAAAGAATTTGAAAACCCTTCTACCCATAGTTTCGGCAGCAACTGTCGGTCGATGTTCACTGGTTACTGATGACCTTCATCCTCATGACCTTCTGCATAAGGGCCACTTGAACCATTTAATAGACTTAGCCACAGGTGAAGGGATAGATCCAATCTTGTCCATCGTCATGGTCAGTCTTAGCACGGCCCGTTTCTTCGGTTTCACAGATCTCGGCGCCGTGGCGCCGGGTTACCGAGCGGACATTCTGATATTATCGTCTCTCAGTCCCGTGGCAGTCAAAACCGTCATTAAAAACGGACACATCGTCTTCGACGGGGGACGTATAACCACCGAATTCAACAAACCGTCTCTTATGAACTACCTTTCTCCCATGAACATCAGAGCCTACGGCCCGAATTCATTTGTCATACCTAAGAAGGGGGAGTTCATCCGCGCAATTGGCCTTATACCGGATCAAATCATTACGAAGGGGAGCATCAGAAAGGCCCCTACGGAAGGAGACGTCGTGGTATCAGATACAGAACAGGATTTGCTCAAGATTGCCGTCGTCGAACGCCACCACGGCACGGGGAACATCGGACTCGGAATGGTTCATGGATTCGGTTTGAGGGAAGGCGCTCTCGCTTCTTCAGTAGCCCATGACTCGCATAATATAATATCGGTTGGATGCAATGACCAGGATATATTTGGAGCCGTAAGAGCAGTTGAAGAAGTGGGAGGAGGACTCGTTGCCGTGAAAAATGGAGAAGTTCTCTCCAGGCTGCCTCTCCCCATTGCGGGACTCATGTCTGACGAGCCTCTTGGCAAGGTGGCTCATGGATGGGAGAAATTGACAGAGGCCGCAAGAAACTTAGGGTGCCCGCTGAAAGAGCCTTTCATGGCGCTTTCCTTCCTGGCACTGCCGGTCATCCCGGAATTGAAGATAACAGACAGGGGACTGGTGGACGTAAAGGAATTTAGACATGTGCCTCTATTTGTATGAGATATGCCCACGACCTTGCAATTATCTTATCCGAAGCATGGGTGCTCCTATCCTCGTTTAAGAATCTTAGGTCATTATTTTTTGACACACGCCCTGATTATGCGTGAACTTCCCGGCAGGTCTAAATATCTTTGATATCTTTCGTATATTTCAATCTGCCCTCTTTGATCATGACTTCCTTGTTTTTCATTATCCACGAGACAGTGGCTTCGTTTTTCTTCATTCTGAGGAGCAGAGTCTGAATAGCTGCCTTCTTCGCTTCGAAGTCATTGAGATCAAGCTTCCCTCTCTCCTTAAACTTCACTATGACGACGTTTCCTTTTATGTCATAGACAGTATCCGGATAAGGATGCTTTTCAGAGAGCTGAAAGAGGGCAGTACTCATGTCCCGTGAGAAGCCGAGTTTCGGCATGGCTGAGCCAGGCAGAAATAGTCCCGTCTCTTCAATCTTCAAACCTTTTTCCTGGGAGATCTTTGTGAGCGCCTCTCCCTTCTTAAGACGGTCAAGGATATCCAGCGCGTCCTTCTTGCATATGCGTGCAGACTCTTCTTCGACGAATTGCCTCTCGACCTCCTTCTCAATTTCATTCAGAGCCGGAATGTGGGCAGGCTTTCTTGCAATGAGTTTGAGAACGTAATATGCCTTATCATCCGAGACTACAGGGCTTATCTCATCCTTTTGAAGGCCAAAGGCAACTCTGGTAAAGTCATTAGCCTGCCTAAATTCCTGGGGGGGATTTTTGGCACTGAAAAGATTTGTAGTGTTGACCCTCAATCCATTTTTCCTTGCGAATTCGTCGAAGTTTTCCTTCTGGTAAATCTCATCGTGGGCTTTCTTGGCTTCCAGGGCGGCAATGCGCATGGCATGGAATTGCTTCAATTCATCAACGATTTTACTCTTGACTTCTGCAAAGGGAGCGACTGCCCCTCCTTTTTTCATAAATTTATCCTTGTTACGGTTATAGTAGTCCGTCGCTTCTGCATCGGGTACCGTTACGGAGGATGTAAAATTGCGACCCGGAAATGAAATATACTTAATCTGAATCTCATCCGGAATACTAAAGGAATCCTGATGTTCCTTAAGGTAAGCGTCCAGATCGGAACGGCGAGGGATGATCTTCTGCCTGTAACTTTTTGCCGAAAGGCCGAGATATTGTACGTTAATTTTTTCGTTCTGTAGCCGGTAAAGATCAAACGCTTCTTTATCTGAAACCTTAACTGCGCTCTGGATGAGGTCTTCCAATTTTACCGTTGTTATCAACATTCGTTGACTTTCTTCAAAATCAGCCGACGTAATTTTGTTTTGACGCAGGATCTGATTATAGATCCTTTCGTCAAAAACGCCGGCCCTTTGAAAAGCGGGTGTGGAAAGGATAGATCCCTTAATTTCTTCCTCTGAAACCTCTATGCCTAAGTCCTTCGCCTTTTGAAGGATAACGGCCTGATTAATTATGCTGTCATATGCCTGCTGCTTGAGGTTGAGACTTTTCAAAAGCTCATCCGTTAGTGCGCCTTTGTACTGCTGTCGGTAGGCGTCAACGAGATTCTGGTATTTCTTATGAAATTCTACGTAAGGGATGACCCTACCATCGATAATGGCGATGGCCTCCGCCTTTTCTCTCCAGCGTGTAGTGCCGAAATAAAAGATAAAGACAACAATAACCATCCCCAGCAAAATTTTCACGAGCCAGTTTTTGGCATGTTTTCGCATAAGATCGAGCATGGCATATTTCCTTATTTGTGATTTTAGGCGCAAATTTGTATTACAGCCGTCTGTAAAATGCAATACATTTTTAAAAAGTCGTTGATCAGGAAAGCAAAATACTGTATAAAGAGCACTTTCGTAATAGGGTTGCAGACAATATTGCCGATACAACAAAGAAGGAGGAAGGGTCTTGCTGTTTGATTATATTTTAGGGAAATTTTCCAATGACCTCGCCATAGACCTCGGGACAGCCAACACACTGGTCTATATGAAAGGTAGAGGGATTGTACTAAATGAACCTTCCGTGGTCGCCGTTTCGCGGGATTTACGGGGAGCGAAGAAGGTCATTGCCGTCGGCCTGGAAGCAAAAAAAATGTTGGGACGAACCCCCGGCAATATCGTGGCTATCAGACCCATGAGGGACGGCGTAATTGCTGATTTTGACATTACTGAAGCCATGCTGAAGCATTTCATACATCGCGTTCACAATCGCAGGGCCTTGGTTCGCCCGCGGATTATCGTCTCCATACCGTCCGGCATTACGCAGGTGGAAAGACGCGCCGTCAGAGAAACTGTAGAATCGGCAGGCGCCAGAGAAATGTATTTCATTGAGGAGCCGATGGCCGCAGCCATTGGAGCCGGATTGCCTATAATGGAGCCAACAAGCTCCATGGTTGTGGATATTGGCGGCGGAACCACTGAGGTTGCCGTAATATCCCTGGGGGGCATTGTCTACTCAAGATCTGTCAGGGTCGCCGGCGACAGGATGGATGAAGAAATCGTGCAGTATATGAAGAGGAAATTCAACCTCCTCATAGGGGAACGTTCGGCGGAGATCATAAAAATGACCATCGGGTGCGCTTATCCGGATGGAGAATTGCGGAAGCTTGATGTCAAAGGGAGGAATCTAATATCTGGTATTCCAAAGATAGTTGAGATCAATTCTGAAGAAGTGCGGGAAGCCATTATGGAGCCTGTAAGTATCATCATAGACGCAATAAAAGACGCCCTGGACAATGCCCCCCCGGAATTGGCCGGGGATATTGTTGATCGGGGCATCGTTCTGACCGGTGGAGGAGCACTTTTGACAAATCTCGACCTTCTCATAAAGGAAGAAACGGGACTGCCAATTACCGTCGCCGATGACCCCCTGACGGTGGTGGCCAGGGGCGCCGGTATGGCCCTGGATCATTTAGATATACTAAAAGAGGTTACATTTCAGGTATAGTTCCACTCCTTTCGGAATATCTAATATTCAATTAGGACCAAGGACAGGTTGTCGTTTTGTGTCCGGAAGATGAAACCTATCACGATTCCCGAAGCATAACTAGCCCCCACAGCAGGGCGGGTTTGAGGCATAGTCTCACCGTCGTCATTGCCGCCCATATTCTTGCATTCGAAATATGTTACTTCCCAAGAAACATCAGCCAATCATAATAGCATGCCTCCTGGTAATTATCTCTCTCATCATATTATCTTACAGCGTGAAACAGCCGACGAGGGTTGGATTTTTCAGGGAACTGATCCTGGAAACTGCGGCTCCATTAGCCAATATGATAACTGTTTCTTTCAAGGATATTGCAGGCGTTTGGAAGCGGTACATATTTCTTGTAGGACTGGAAGATGAAAACGGACGCCTGAAAAGGGATAACGCATTGTTGAAAGAGGAAATAAATCGATACCGGGAAGGATACCTCGAAGGGATACGCTTACAAAAACTTCTGGCCCTCAAAGAGAGGTCCAACCATCATACAATAGCGGCGATGGTCATAGGGAGAGACCAGACATCAATAATGAAGACCATCTTGATTAACAAGGGGTCGTCACATGGCTTGAGGCTCGATCTGCCGGTCATAGCTGACCAGGGGGTTGTAGGTAGGATTGTTGAAACATCCGCCCACGTGTCGAGGGTTCTGCTTCTAATAGATGAAAATAGCAATACCGATGCGCTTATTCAAGAAAGCAGGATACAGGGAATTCTTCAAGGGGCCTCGTCCTTTGGATGTTCTCTCAAATACGTTCCGAAAACAGAAACTGTGGGTGTTGGAAATACAGTTGTTACTTCCGGCCTATCCGGTCTCTTTCCCAAGGGCTTACTCCTTGGCGTCGTGAAAAACGTGGAGAAGACAGATAGCGGATTATTTCAGAAGATCGATATCGCTCCCTTCGTTGATTTTTCGAAGATTGAAGAAGTTATGGTAATTGTGCTGGATAAGACTGATAATATAGGAAAAAGTCGTAGGCTGAATTAAAAAGGGTGTCTCCGCGTCTTGACTTTCTGCGGATAAGCCACAGGTAATGAGAAGTGACCTATTATATATTGCTGCCTTTTTTTTCATTATTGCTCATAGTCTCCCAGATGATGATTGAGGATATTGTCTTCTCCGGGAGAATAGCCTTGGAACTGTCCCTGATAGTCGTAATATATGTAGGATTTCGATTCGATGTGCTAAGAGGAGGAATGCTCAGCTTTATTCTTGGCTTCATACATGACTGTTTAACATTCTCTATTTCCGGAATTTATACGCTCATATATGTTCTCATATTTTTAATTTCAAAACTCGCCTCTCTTCGTATCTCGCCCGGAAAGCCATTTTTGGTCATGAGTTTTACCTTCGTATGCGCCCTGTTTGAAGGCATGATGATCCTTCTGTTTCACCCATTGTTGTATGGGCGGGCCATTTCCACCCATGCAATTACATCTTATTTGGCCCAGATATTAGTTGTCAGCGCCCTTAGTCCCGTTTTGTTTAGGGCCTTCCATTGGATCGAGGCGGCACTCTATGGCAGAAAATCACAGCCGGTTAGACGCACATGAACCCGGCGAATTTAGAAATAAGTTCAAGATAGCATTTGCTATTATTTCTATCATGTTATCTGTTCTGATCATGAGGATGTGGTATCTTCAGGTTATCAGAGGAGATGAACTGAGACAGAGATCGGAAAATAATAGCGTCCGCCTGCGAAAAATCAAACCCCTTCGGGGAGTAGTCCTGGATACAAACGGTCAAGTACTGGTGGATAACCAGGCATCCTTTGACATCCTTTTTGTGCCTAACCGCAACCGAAACATCAATGACGCCGCATATAAATTAAGACAATTATTCGCTGCAAGGTCCCTCACGTTTTCAGCAGACCTACCGTCCCTGGGAAAGAGAGGCTGGTTTCCGCCGGTTAAACTTGAAAAAAACATCAGTATGGAAAAACTTGCCATTGTTGAAACCCATACCTCTGATTTGCCAGGCATAACCATTGATGTGGTGCCTGTCAGGCAATACTTTAATGGAGAAATGGTAGCCCATATAATCGGTTATACCGGTGAGGTCAGCAAGGAGGAGCTGAAAAAAGACATGTCCGGTGATTTCAGCATTGGTGATATTACGGGCAAAGACGGCTTGGAGAGGCAACTAGATCAGTACCTTAAGGGCAAGAGCGGAGCTGAGCAGGTCGAGGTGAATGTATTGGGCAAAGAGGTTAAGGTAATCGGCAAAATTGAACCTGTCTCCGGATATAATGTTGTGCTTGCCGTTGATGCCAATCTGCAAAGGGTTGCCTGGGAGGCCCTGCAAGGTAGAGCCGGCTCGGTTGTTGTCATTGATCCCCGTGATGGCGCCGTTCTTGCGCTCGTAAGTTCGCCATCTTTTGATCCAAGCCTTTTCAACGGAGTAATTTCTGCGGAAGATTGGAATGATCTATCGAATGATTCTTCACACCCCATGGGAAACAGGGCCATCGCCGGTCAGTATCCTCCCGGTTCCACGTACAAGCTCATTGTGGCGGCGGCAGCCCTGGAAGAGGGATTGATCACACCGGATACAGCGTTCAACTGCAACGGATCTTTTCAGTTTGGCAATAGAGCATACAGGTGCTGGCAGAAGCATGGGCATGGCAGGGTCAATCTGCATCGCGCCATCGTCGAATCCTGCGACGTATATTTCTACAATGTGGGCAAATTAGTCGGGGTTGACAAGTTAGCCGAGTATGCCCATCGATTCGGGCTGGGCCAACCAACAGGAATTGATCTTCCCCGAGAAAAGAGCGGACTCATCCCGACCAAACAGTGGAAACAGCAGAGATTCAAAGAACCGTGGCAGCTGGGCGAAACCATATCGATCGCCATCGGCCAGGGCTTTAATCTTGTAACACCGATTCAATTGGTAAACGCTTATGCTTCATTAGCCAATGGAGGAACTGTCTACCAGCCCCGGCTTGTCAAGCGCATCGAAACGGCCGATGGCCGGGTCCTAAAGACATTTGAACCTCAGCAAAAAGGTAATATCGCTTTGAGTGAGAAGAATATTGAGATGTTGAAGTACGGATTATGGGGTGTGGTAAATGAAGGCGGGGGAACTGGTCGCGCGCTTAAGAGAAAGGAAGAGGATGTCTCTGGAAAAACAGGCACCGCTCAGGTTGTAAGCCTTCCGGATAGGGACAATGCCCGGAAAAGGAAATTCATCGCTGCCAAGCACGGGGATCACGCCCTTTTTGTATGTTACGCACCGTATAAGAATCCGGAGATAGCTATTGCCGTTATCATGGAGCATGCCGGCCATGGAGGCTCAGCAGCCGCCCCCATTGCAAGAAAGATTATCGATGCCTACTTTGAGCATAAGAATTCCGTAAAGAAGAGTCAGCCCCCTCTGACCATCAGCCAGAAACCACAGGCGGGTGTTTACAGATGAAAATCGATCGCCGGTTACTTTTCAATTTTGATTGGACACTGCTTGTTCTCATACTGGTAATAAGCCTGGTCGGTCTTTTGAATATCTATAGCGCCGGCTACAGCCTGGACAATTTCAGGCAGGAGACTCTTTATCTAAAACAGGCTCAATGGATTGTCATCGGTCTTATACTAATGGGCGTCATCACATGTTTTGATTACAGATTCATCTGTCGATTTGCATATGTAATCTATGCCGCCTCTGTCTTCCTGCTGGTCCTGGTTTCATTATACGGATACGCCACCCACGGTTCTCAGCGTTGGATCGTTTTAGGAGGATTTTTCTTCCAGCCTTCAGAGCTGGTAAAGTTATCAATTATTATTGCCCTGGCAAAATATTTCGATGACCACATCATAGAAACAAGCTACAAGTTAAAAGAACTCTATATACCGTTTCTTATCGTGGTGATCCCATTTCTTCTCATCTTGAAGCAGCCTGATCTCGGCACGGCGCTGATCCTTATGTTCCTTATAGTGTCGATAACTTTTTTCATCGGTATAGAGTGGAAATCACTGCTTATAGCCTGCACCGGAGGGATAATATTGGTACCGATTTCGTGGCTATTCTTGAGGGATTACCAGAAGGAAAGGATCATGACATTTTTCAATCCGGAGAATGATCCCTTAGGTTCAGGTTATCATATTCTTCAATCTATAATTGCTGTAGGTTCGGGAGGTATCTTCGGTAAAGGCTATCTTAAGGGAACCCAGACGCAGTTGAAATTCTTACCCGTACAGCAAACGGATTTTGTATTCTCCGTCTTTGCAGAGGAATGGGGCTTTATCGGAGGAGTTATCCTTGTTGCCATGTTTCTCATACTCATACTGTGGTGTTTGAAGATTGCCTTACATTCGCGGGATCTCTTAGGAATGTTGATATCATTCGGCATAACAATGCTTGTCTTTTGGGAGGTCTTCATAAATGTCGGGATGGTGCTGGGTATGCTTCCCGTTGTTGGCATTCCACTGCCTTTCTTGAGTTACGGAGGTTCATCAATGGTTATCCTCATGGCGGCCATGGGATTGTTGTTGAATGTTAGCATGAGAAGGTTTATCCTCTACCCGTAATATGTACTGAATCTCAGAATGTATTTGCCATTTGTTTTTATTTCGTTTTAGCCAACAAATCATGAAGGTGCCAAAGACTGGGGGCAGAGTGATGTTTAACAAGAAGAAAAAAGATGATGAAATCAAGGCCTTTCTTGGAAAAGGAGCAGAATTTACGGGGAAACTGATATTCAGTGGAGCTGTCCGCATAGACGGTGACTTCAGCGGCGAGATATTTGGTGAAGGAACCTTGGTCGTGGGTGAGGGCGCACACATAGAAGCAGACATAAATGTCGCAAGCATCATAATCAGCGGGGATGTCCACGGACAGATCGAATGCAAAGAAAGGATCGAAATCTATCCACCCGGAAGAGTACTGGGGAACATAAAAGCACCTCGGCTCATAATGAAGGAAGGCGCCGTTTTCGAAGGAACTTCGAGAATGGACAGCAGCAAGTCAGAAAATACAAAGTCAATAGCAAATCCAAAGCATTAAATGCGGAGGACTGACACCCGAACCAAGCAAACCCTCATTCACCCAAAAAGTACTTGACAATAACTCACGGTTGTGATTAGAAGACCGCGATTTTTACACTGATCTTTGGGGTTCTTGAGGTTACTCGTGTACGCAGTTCATATCGCTTTATTTCAGGAAACATTTCTCAAGAAAAGAACCATCATAAGCTTTTTGGGATCGAAAAAAGGCTAAACTGGAAAAGCCGGGTGACAGGAGTCTGTCCTTTCACGGCTTTTTTTGAACTTAAAAGCAATTCTAGTGTGAGGCAATATAGTGATCAGCATCGATTATACAATGTTAGTCCAGATGGTTAACTTTCTCCTCTTGATTGTCATCCTTAATTTCCTCCTCTACAAGCCGATCTTAGGCATAATCGACAGAAGAAAGAAACAAGCACAGGACACTGAAGAAGAGATAAAGCGCCTCAATCAATCCGTCGAGGAAAGAATAGCGGCCTATGAGGAGAAGCTTCGTCATGCGAAGACGGATGCTTTGGAGAAAAAGACCGAGATTATCAAGGAAGGGGCCGAGCAGGCAAAAGGCCTCATCGAAGCCGCAAGAAGCGAGATCCCCGGCATGATGGAACAGTTTCACGGTGAGATGAACAAGGAAGTTTCCGAGGCCAGAAGCATTCTTACCGGTCAGTCGCAGAAAATATCCGTCGAGATTGCCGAGAAATTGTTGGGAAGGAGTCCCGGATGATAAAATGGTTTTTGGAGGATCTGTTTAGTCGATCTTATTTACGCTGTTTTCTTTTATCAATCCTGGCCATTGCTCTCACCTCTTCCGTTGCATACGCCTCGGAAGGCGGAGGCCACGAAGACAGTGTGAAGATGTGGATTGATTTCGCCTGGAGGATATTTAACTTCGGCATCCTGGTATGGTTCCTCTACTGGGTGGCTGCAAAAAAAATCAAGGAATTCTTCGTCGATAGGCGCCACAATATCAAAAGCGCCATGGAAGAGAAATTAGCTGAAAAAGAAGAGACAGAGAAAAAGTTCAAGGAATACTCCTTGAGGCTTGATAAGGCCACTGAGGAAATAAAGGGCATTTTCGAGATGATAAAGGCCCAGGGGCTGACAGAAAAAGAAAAGATAATTGAGGACGCCAAAAAGGCAGCCGCGAAGATGATAGAAGATACGCAGGCGAGAATGGAACATGAACTTAAGGCTGCCAAAAATCAATTGAGGTCGGAAGCTGCGGAGCTCTCCGTGGCAATGGCAGAAGAGCTTCTGAAGAAGAATATAAACCAGGAGCTTCACGAAAACATGGTGAAAGACTATCTCGATAAGGTGGTGAAAAAACATTGAGCAGCAGCAATATCGCAAAGCGTTATGCAAGGGCGTTTTTTGACATAGCCAGGGAAGATGGGCTTTATGAAAAGTACTACAACGAATTGACGCTCTTTTCTTCCATTGTCAAAGAAAACAAGGATTTGCGGGAATTATTGTTGAACCCCGTATTTGATCATGCGGAAAAAAGAGCCGTTGTGGATTCGCTTCTCGCTAAGATCAATCTATCAGTCATAACGGCAAATTTTCTGAAGCTCCTCGTTGACAAGCGAAGAATAGGCATTCTTCCCGATATAGAAAGCTGTTACCGGAAATTTATGGACGATGCATTGAAAAAAATCAGGGTTGATGTCAAGACGGCCTTTCCGCTATCTTCCGAACTTTCCGAAAAGATTCAGAAACGCATGGAGGAAATAACAGGCAGAAAAGTGGAAATGGCTATTTCAGAGGATGCAACATTGTTGGGGGGCATTGTCGTAGGCGTAGGGGATACGATGTACGATGGAAGCATTAAGACTCAACTGCACAATATCAGGAATCTCTTAGGGGAGGAAATATAGAGCATGGAGAAAATCAGGGCAGAAGAAATAAGCGACATCATCTCCAAACAGATCAGAGACTATGAGAAGAAGCTGGACGTAAGCGAAGTAGGAACGGTCCTGTCTGTGGGAGACGGTATTGCCAGGGTTTACGGCGTGGAAAATGCGATGGCCATGGAGTTGCTGGAGTTCCCGGGAGGTATACTCGGCATGGTTCTCAACCTGGAAACTGATAACGTGGGTGTCGCCGTCCTGGGAGAGGTTACCCATATTAAAGAAGGGGATATTGTAAAGAGAACGGGCAGGATCGCCCAGGTCCCCGTGGGAGAAGCCGTACTTGGCCGGGTAATTGATGCCACGGGTGCACCGATCGATGGCAAAGGTCCCATTGAGACCACCGAGTTCCGAAGGATAGAGATGATCGCCCCCGGCGTCGTTCAACGCCAGCCCGTCAACACTCCCATGTATACCGGTATCAAGGCCATCGATGCCATGACGCCCATCGGAAGGGGACAGAGAGAGCTTATCATCGGCGACAGGCAGATCGGAAAAACCGCAATTTGCGTGGACTCCATCATCAGACAGAAGGATACGGGCGTCAAGTGCATCTATGTCGCCATCGGCCAGAAGAAATCAACAGTGGCCCAGGTCGTGGAAAACCTGCGAAGACACGGCGCCATGGCTTATACATGTGTCATCGCGGCATGCGCCAGTGACCCGGCGACCCTGCAATACATCGCAGCCTATTCCGGATGCAGCATCGGCGAATATTTCCGGGACAGGAAACAGGATGCCCTGATCATCTATGACGACCTCTCCAAACAGGCTGTCGCTTACCGCCAGATCTCACTGCTTCTGAGAAGACCCCCCGGACGCGAGGCCTTCCCGGGAGACATTTTCTATAACCACTCCCGATTGCTGGAACGAGCCGCCCGCGTGAGCGAGGACCTCGGAGGCGGATCCCTTACAGCCCTGCCCATAATTGAGACCCAGGCAGGCGACGTCTCTGCGTACATTCCGACAAACGTTATTTCCATCACGGACGGTCAGGTGTATCTCGAGCCGAGTCTATTCTTCTCCGGTATCCGCCCGGCAATCAACGTTGGTCTGTCGGTTTCGCGAGTCGGAGGCGCAGCCCAGGTCAAGGCCATGAAACAGGTGGCGGGGAAGCTGAAACTTGAGCTTGCCCAGTATCGTGAACTGGCAGCGTTTGCCCAGTTCGGAAGCGATCTCGACAAGTCAACGCAGGCGCAACTGGAAAGAGGTGTGCGTCTGGTGGAGATATTGAAACAGCCTCAGTTCGAACCCAGGACTCTGGCGCAGCAGGTTGCCATCCTCTTTGCAGGGACCAGGGGCTTTCTGGACAAACACCCGGTAGATAAACTGAAAGAATACGAAACTCAGCTCCTGAGTTTCATTGCCAGCAAATACCCTGAAGTCAACCGGGAGGTTGATGAGAAAAGGGAGATCGGCGCAGACCTCGAGAAAAAGATTAATGACGTATTGACAGAGTTTGAGACTGTTTTTGTCACGGCGTAAAGGATCGGAAGACATCTCAAGAAATAGAAAACGTAAAGAGAAAAGGGAGCGTTAATGGCTTCATTAAAGGATATCAGAAGAAAGATTGTCGCGGTTTCGAAAACGAAGCAGATCACCAGGGCCATGAATATGGTGGCTGCCTCGAAACTCAAAGCTGCCCAGTTGAGGATGGAGAATTTTCGTCCTTATGCACTGAGATTCATGGATGTGCTCACCAGCCTGGCACTTCGTGTAGACCCTGAAACCCACCCCCTGCTCGCTGTCAGGGACCCGAAGAGAATAAGGGTTATCATCATGACCTCAGACAGAGGCTTGTGCGGAGGTTTCAATACCAATTTGATCAAGGCTACGGAGAGATTCGTCCGGGAGAAGCTCAACGAAGGCAAAGAGGTGCAATTGATTGCCGTCGGAAAAAAAGGGAGAGATTATTTCCGAAAGAAAGTGAAGCTCGCTAAAGATTGGTATGACGTCTTTGGCAAATTCGATATAACTCTCGCCGTAAAAATTTCCGATGAAATCATTCCCCCCTTCATGCAGGCGGAGTATGACGAACTGTATGTCATATACAACGAATTCAGGAACATAGCCGTACAGAGGCCCGCGGTCGTGAGGCTATTCCCCTTACCCCCCATCGGAAAGGATGAAGATGTAGAGCCTACCGCAAGAATCGATTATATTTATGAACCATCGGATGAAATCCTGCTGGGAAAGCTTCTTCCCATGTACGTTCATGTTTTGATCTTCCGGGCGCTCCTGGAGACATATGCCGGTGAGAACGGCGCACGCATGGTCGCCATGGACAACGCCACAAAGAATTGCGAGGAAGTGATTCAGAACCTTACTTTGAAAATGAACAAAGCGAGACAGTCTGCCATTACTGCTGAGCTGATGGATATTGTCGGCGGTACGGAGGCCCTGTCGAAGAGCTGATAAATTAGTTATTATAGATTAAGGAGACAGGTATGAATATAGGAACGATTGTGCAGGTAATAGGACCGGTAGTCGATGTGGCGTTTGATGAAGGAAAGCTTCCAGAGATCCTAAACGCAATCACTATCACCAACCCCACGATTGATGACAAGGAAGACAATCTTGTTGTTGAGGTTGCCCAGCATCTGGGTGACAACGTCGTCAGATGCATCGCCATGGACATCACGGATGGCCTCGTCAGGGGTATGAAGGCTAAGGATGTGGGCACACCAATATTGGCCCCCGTTGGTCCCGAATGTCTGGGCAGGATTCTGAACGTTGTCGGCAGGCCCGTCGACGGTCTGGGACCGGTGGTCGCAAAGACTTACTCCCCAATCCACAGGGAGGCCCCGGCATTTATTGAACAGGACACATCGGTCCACGTTCTGGAAACCGGCGTTAAGGTCATCGACCTTCTCGTTCCCTTTCCCAGAGGCGGAAAGATGGGGATGTTTGGTGGCGCTGGCGTCGGCAAAACCGTCGTCATGATGGAGATGATCAACAATATCGCCATGCACCACGGTGGTATTTCCGTATTTGCAGGCGTCGGCGAAAGGACTCGCGAAGGTAACGACCTCTATCTCGAAATGAAACAGTCGG
>PDVH01000074.1_pt1 | contig 26675 bp, 29 predicted proteins | sample 1369781 | NCBI WGS metagenome assembly PDVH01 (sample SAMN07795378, study PRJNA414565) | Alkali sediment metagenome, whole genome shotgun sequencing project. | isolation source: glacial lake sediment | place: Bosnia and Herzegovina: Donje Bare Lake | collected 2016-06
GGGCCCTGGTTTTCTGGTCCAACAGCCTTGATCCTGAGCATCGAGCAGAGGCTTTCTACCATCTCATCTTCGTCCTCTGCAACAGCTTTCTTGAGCTTGTCTACATCCATGTTATCAACCCGAGGGTGCGATGAGGCGGCCTAGTCGATTCATGGATATGATGCTTTGTAATGAACGGCTCTGTCAAAAATCGGGTAGTGAGGTCCTCGGGATGGGCCGAAGACGGATTCCCTGATACTACATGTAATCGGAGAATTCCAATACATCTGGCGTCAGATCATGACCCAATGTGCAGCAGCAGAAAGTGCCTGACATGTGGGAGACATGATTCCCGAATGGGCGCTCTGTTCGAGTGCGAATGCGACTGTAATCTTGACAGGAATGTCGATGCCAGCATCGACCTGCTGCAGACAGCCGTCTCCAAGAGATTGGAGGTGGCAGGGGGCTTATGGTTCAGCCCCGGCGCATTCCGGCATGACGCGATGATGATCCTCTACGAGCCAGAGATGGCCGCACGGTCTGAGCCGAACGGAATGAGTGAGGAGGCAGTGGCGTCATGATGGGCCAACCACTCGACTCTTTACAGAACCGTACTGAACTCCTGGAAGCTAGCGCTCCACCAACATGGCCACCGCGTTTCCACCGCCGAGGCATAGGGTTGCGAGACCACGTTTCGCTTCATGCGCGCGCATGGCGTATATCAGGGTGGTCAAGACGCGCGCGCCGCTGCAGCCGATCGGATGGCCCAACGCGACTGCGCCTCCGTTCACGTTGAACTTGTCTTCGGGGATGCCCAGTACCTTCATCGTGGCGACAGACGCAGTCGAGAACGCCTCGTTGTGCTCCCACAGATCTATGTCCTTGACCTCCAGCTTGTTCCGCTGCAGCAGCTTCCTCACCGCGTGTATAGGCGCCTCCATCAGAAGCTCTGGCTTCACTCCCGTTGTGACATAGTCGACTATTCTCACCATGGGTTTCATACCCTTCTCTCTAGCCGTATCTGAATCCATCACCACGAGAGCAGCCCCGCCATCGTTTATGCTAGAGGAATTACCAGCTGTGAGGACTCCTTCGTTCTTGAAGACGGGCTTGAGTTTCGCGAGAGCTTCGAGCGTGGTGTCTTCCCTGGGGCCCTCGTCGACCGAGAATATCGAGACCTCTTTCTTGGACGGGATCTCCACATGAACAATCTCGTCCTTGAACGAGTTCGATTTGATGGCTTTCACGGATTTCTGGTGGCTCCAAAGGGCGAACTTGTCGGCGTCAGCTCTCGTAACGCCGTTCCTCTGGGCGACGATCTCGCCCGTGTTGCCCATGTGGAAGTTGTTGTAGACCTCCCAGAGGCCGTCCCTGACCATCGCGTCGACCAGAGATGAGTCGAACAGCTTGTAGCCGAACCTGGCTTTCTCGAGGAGATAGGGTGCGTTGGTCATGCTCTCCATGCCGCCAGCGACAATGATGTGCTGCTTGTCGGCGAGAATGGAATCCGCCGCGAGCATCACGGCTTTCATACCGGAGCCGCAAACCTTGTTGATCGTCAGCGCGGCGACCTCGTCAGTCAATCCACCCCATAGGGCGGCCTGTCTGGCGGGATTCTGCCCGAGACCTGCAGTAATGACATTGCCCATGATGCATTCTTCGACATCCTTGGGCTCCAGCTTAGCCCTACGGACTGCTTCCCTAACTGCGATCGCACCTATCTTTGGAGCGCTCAGATCCTTGAGGCCACCAGCGAACTTCCCTATGGGCGTCCTGGTGGCGCTGACAATGACTGCTTCCTTCATCGTAGCTCACACACCCAGCACGGAAACAACGGTTGTGCTGACGTCTGGGCGGATGATTTGCCTGAGGATACTTATAGATTGTCTATGTTCACCCTCGACATTCGCCGTATAGGCTTGTGAAGGTGCCTGCGAGAGGCGACTGGGGGTTCGTACCAGCCAGTCTTGGTCAATCTGGGGAAGACCTTGTACTTGGCCGTGGTAGGAGGAGCCTTGGCGCCACACCTCTTGCACCGAAAACCCTGCCCTGAGCCAAGAGACCCCATGCTCTTGGCGCAGTTCTTGCAGAGGGGGTTGTGCACCTTCCTGACGTCCCTAACGAGACGGATGACTTGCATCTTCTCGACGTTCAGGCTCCGCGGTGTCTCTCTCACGGATCCGTAAAGGACCACTTCATCTCCAGGGAGGAGTGCGCGCGCGACTTCTCTGAATCGTCTCGATGGTTCGTAGAATGCCGCGTCGACCTCAGTTCCGTCCGAAACCCGCATGATTACGTGCTTTCCAGGGATCGTAACTGGGCGTGCCGTGACTCTCGCCTTGATCCGGGCAGAGTCTCGTGGCCTGAGCGACGCTATTCTGCGAGCGACTATGTGATCCTCGGTCGCTTGATTCGTCATGAACAGCAACCACTTGTCAGGCCGCTCCCCCTTGATCATCGACCTCGCCTTCAGAAGCTCGGTCTCGGAATCGCCCCTGATGCCGAAGAGAATCGGACAAGGCGATCCGGGCGCGATTGCGACGTGATCGCTCTCGTAGTCATAGTTGTTGAAGGTCATCCGCGTCGACTTGTCCATCGCGATGACGCTCTTTGGATCGATGTTCCTTGGCGTGCCGAAGCGCGAGGGCGACCGATAGGTTACGACTTCCCAAGTCCGGTCTCTTGGCCGCCAAGACATCGCGGCCGCAGCGCCGATTATCCCTCGGCCTCCCTTGTATTTCTTCCACGCCGCTCCGGTCTCCCTCAGGATAGACTCCACCTCTCTCAAAGGGACGACCTCTCTGACCGAGCGCCAGTAGAGCGATTGCGGCGGTCTTGTGTTGGAGGAAACGATCCCCGGGTTCGTCTTGTCGCACTCGAACTTGGCAACTCGCTCCAACACTTTGGCGGAGCGCCTTAGCAAATCATCCGGATTGCATTGCCTGCCGTCGGCGTAACATCTCAGCCTAGTTCCGCTAAGATCCCCGCAGAGCTTCGACGGACCTTTGCCGGAGCCGAACGCGAGGCAGATCGCCGCATTGCCTCTCGTCTTCCAAGGGATGTTCGGGTTCAGCCTGACCAATCTCGGGAGCCCGATGAGGTCATAGTCGGAGAGCTCTTCAATCACGAGCGCGGCTAGGTACGTTGTGCACATGCCTTCGGGCGAATCGGTGTCGTCAAAAGCGAGGAGAGTCCCTACCACGGTCACAGCAATCGCGCGCTCCCCAGAAAAGGGTTGTTGTCACGCATCCAAGCGAACCGACTCAACGACCAATGTCAGCGCCATGATGGAATCGTCGAATCGAAGCACGCACGTGACCAGAACTTCTCTGTCGTCGAACTGCGCCAGGCTGACGCTCTCGGAGGACACGATGATGCAGTGCTCTAGGTCGTGGTCATAGAGGCGATGACCGTTCTGCATCATGAGCCCGCGAATGACGAACTCATCGCCCTCGAAAAGGGCCCAATTGGCTGAGAGCATCTCCACGGTCAGCACGAATCTCGCCTTCTTCAGGACCGAGACTCCTTTGCTTTCGGTTAACACCGCAGAAGAGGACCCGTACTGCGAGACCTCCCCCTTGATCAAGAGCTCGTCGCCTATTTCCGAATACTGGCTCGGTGATGGTTCGATTCCTTTGTAACATACGATCTTGACAGTGGCCCCTGTGTGCCGATCCATCAGCACAAGGTTCTCGACACCCGCATCATAGGAGTGGAAGTCGACGAGAATGCCTGATACCATAACGGAGGTCCCGTCGTCCACGGATGATATCTGAGATATGTCCAGTCGAGGAGGTGCCGTTGACGCGCCCAGGAGGACAATGCTTCCGAGGAGGATCAGGAGAACAGGCGCAATCGTCGGCAGAGTCGGCGCATTCTGAGCCACTTTCGTCCATCGACTCGGTAGTAGATTCCCGCTCCGACTACATGTAGACGTCCGAACCGATGGAAAACCATTTTAACAGGGTATCGATTTATCGGGCTCAGGTGAGAAGCTGCCAAAGGATTTCTTGACAGAGTACAGACTCGAGCTCAGTAGTTTTCTTACCCTCTTGTTCGGCTTTCTCACTATCATCGGCATCGTGGGCGTCTATCTGAACATGAACGAGAACAACAGTTTGCCCTCCTTCATCTCGTTTCTTCGGGACTTGTCCGATCCTTTCGGCAGCTGGATTTCGTGGATCATCGTTGCGGCCCCGATCGGCCTCATAGTCTGCGGCTGGTGGTACTATGACTACGTCATGAAGATCCGTGAACTCGCAGAGTTGATTGACACGCCGAGCAAGGCCAAGTTCGTGAGGAACTTGGACGAAATCGAGTACCTTGCCTGGTCTCTGCCGCAAAGGTATGAGGACAAGGTCCTCACAAAGAAGAAGGAATTCAAGATTTGAATGCGCACTACGCTAGAGGGGGGCCCCTTCGTTTCCGATGGACTGCTTTTCCGTCTCCGGCGGGTTTTCTGCGGACTCAGCGCTGACAGTGGTTTTCGATGCGCCTGCTCCGTTTAGCCAGCCAACGATCCTCTCTGAATCTTCAGGCTTACATCTCACCGTGACTGCTGCGTGACGACCTGTTACCCTCATCGAAACTTCTGCAGAAGACCTTAGACGTGACAAGAGACTATAGACGGCGTCCGTGAGAGGCATCTCGGTCTCGATGACGCAAGTGTGCCCTTGTACCCTCAATATCCTCTCCCTCAATATGTCAAGACCCTCTCCTGTGACAGAGGATATCAGGATTTGTTCATAGGGTTGAACGATTGGCTTAACAAGTGCCATCACACGATCTCTTGATTCCTGAGATAACAAATCGATCTTATTCCCAATGACAACAACGGACCGGTTCTCAACTCTTGGCAAGAGAATCTTCAAAGAAGTTGAAAGCTTAGATTTCACAATATCTACGGATTCGCTCGCATCAAAGACAAGAAGAATCAGATCTGCATCAAATATCTCTTCTAGTGTTGAATTGAACGCATTGATGAGGTCAGGAGGAAGATCTCTTATGAATCCAACCGTGTCACTCATCAGGACATTGCCTTTGATGCCTGAAATGCGTCTTGTTGTTGTGGACAGTGTCGAGAAGAGACGATCGTCCACTTCCACACCTGCATTGCAAAGCTTGTTCATAAGAGCGGATTTCCCCGCGTTCGTGTAGCCAGCCAACGAGACCAGAGAGTATCCCTTCTCACGCCTCCGAATCCTTGTTACCTCTCGTTGTTTGGACACATCCGATAGATTTGCTTCGATCTTTCGAGCATGAGTCTTTGCGTGCTCGAAATAGACATCGGTTGCGTAAGCACCTCCCGCAAGAAAACCAGGCCGATCTCCACTCTTGGACTTATGAATCCATTCCCTGAGGAATGGCAACTCATATCTCAGCTTTGCAAGAGTGACTTGAGCGATCGCCTCAGGAGTATGTGCATGGTCTGTGAAGATTCGAAGAATGACTCCGGTGCGATCAACGCACTCCTTCTGAAATTTCATTTCAAGGAAGTGATGTTGTGATGGCTTCAACACGCCGTTCACAACTATCAAATCAACTTCCATCTCTTTCATTTCTTTAATGATTTCATCGATTCTACCAGGACCTAGGAAGCTCTCCCTATGCGGTCTGGATTTGTTCTGGACGAACTCCTTAGTAACTTCCATTCCCAACGTCTGAAGCAGAGCTCTGATCTCTTCTGTATCCTCACTGATGGAGAAGATGACCACTTTCTTCATAGGTGTCTAGTGCCTAGGGGCTGAAGAGAGATAATGGTATTCACCGACGATTTCCATCGATTTCATCGCCTCCATAACCTCGACTTCCGTTGGAAGCACCATCGCAGCGAGCAATGGGGTGTCCTAAAACCGGTTCCACCGGAAATAGAGGGGCCCCCCTATCGGAATGTACACGCTTGTGCAACAATTCATTTTATTCTGTTGAACACATTTTCTTGCTTTGCTGGCTCAGATAATTCTTCGAAATTCTTGAGCTGTGGGAAAAATGATATCGCGCGATAATATTAACGCTTAAGTAGGGTCTAGCGCATTCCACATTTCCCCTGTTTCAGGTGGATTCCGAGAGCGGCTTCCATAGGAAATCTAGGGGGAGGGAAGGAGCGTTTTGCTTCTGCGGGGGACCGACATGCAGGATACCATATTCCAGCAGTACATCAGCTCGAAGACGATATTCCGAGGAGACAAAGACGTATTGCGTTCGTCCTATATCCCTGACATTCTCCCGCACAGAGACAACGAGATCAACCAGCTGGCTTCCATACTCGTCACCGCACTCGAGGGGCAGCGGCCGTCCAACGTTCTGCTGTTTGGAAAGACCGGGACGGGCAAGACCGCTTGCATGAAGTACATCGGAAAGGAGATCGAGAGAGCGAACTCGACCTTGAACAAGGTCCAATTCATCTACATGAACTGCGAGGTCATCGACACACAGTACGGTATTCTGCAGAACATTGGAAACAAGTTCATCGAGGATTTCGATGAGCGCATACCGTTCACTGGTTGGAGCACCGAGAGGGTCTACAACATACTCCGGGAAAAGATCGATGAGGACAAGCGCGTGATCGTGATTGCCCTTGACGAGATAGACCAGCTGGTGTCCAAGAGCGGAGACGATGTGCTGTATCACCTCTGCAGAATCAATGACGATCTGAAGAACGCGAAGGTGAGCGTGATCGGGATATCCAACGATCTCAGATTCATGGAATTCCTCGACCCGCGAGTCAGGAGTTCGCTCAGCGAGGAGAAGATGGTCTTTCCGCCATACAACGCAGAGCAGCTCAAGGACATCCTTGAGCAACGTGCGAAGATTGTGTTCGAGGAAGGCGTGCTCGAGACATCCGTCATCCCTCTTTGCGCAGCGTTGGCCGCCCAGGAGCATGGCGACGCGAGACGCGCCCTGGACCTCCTGCGCGTGGCAGCAGAGATCGCCGACAGGAATCACATTCCGGTGGTGACCGAATCGGACGTCGTGAAGGCGAAGAACAAGATCGAATTGGACTGCGTTACTGAGGCGATTCGGACTCTCCCAGTTCAGTCAAAACTCGTGTTGATGGGCATTCTACTGAACAACGAGCGCGGGGACAGCAAGTTGACGACAGGAGACCTATACGAGACCTACAAGGAGCTTTGCCAATGCACATCTATGGCGATCTTGACCCAGCGCAGGATTACCGATCTGATATCAGAGCTCGATATGCTTGGTATAATTCACGCCCGGGTGAAATCCTTCGGAAGAGGAGGCCGAACGAAGGAGATCGAGCCGAGCGTGCCCGTGGTGGAAGCACGGAGGATCCTTGAGGAAGACGAGATACTGAGCCAGCTGAAGAACTACAAGTTGCGGTACCAGACCACTCTAATGTGAGTGCTAAGGGCGAGTCGGAGGCTGTTCGGAACTCTTGCCAAGGCCTTCCGCTTCCGCCTTCTTCACTTCTTCCGATTCTGCGGATTTCTTCTCCAAGAGCTCCGCGTTTCTTTTCTTCGAGACTTCTCTTTTTTCCCGGTAGGTGAGAGCGATGTCTATGACCATTGGCGTCGCGACAATGATCGCCAGTGACGCCCACAAGTCCATGACGCTATTGTCAGGGGATGGGCTGCCCAACGATCCTGTGGTCCAAAGCTTCAGCAGTCCGAACCACGGGATTTCTCCTCTGGCTATGCCCACGATCCACTCGAAATCAACCGGCCCGAAGGCGGCGTACATCTGATCCGTTCCGAAGTTGTGGTCTCCCTTCGTTATGAATCCGCTTCTGTGGCTGGTCGCGAGACTCTGAATGTCGATCGTAACCGAGAGTTGGTCGTGTCCGACGTTGTTGATCGTCAGAGAACTCGTCAGCCTGTCCCAGGTGTCAGTCGGGTCGGATGTCGACCACTTGTCCGCTGCAACTTCTCGGAGCGATTCCGACCTGTAGCTCCTCTCGTCTGAATTGATTTCCAAATAGATCAGCGCTCTGTGGATTATCGGTGTGCTGATGTCGGACCCACCGCGCTTGTATACCACGACGTCGCCGAAATCGCCGTAAGTCTTGTGCCCAGAGATCTGACTGTCCATGTAGGTCTTGATGTCTGAAACGGAGTCGACCTTCTTCACAAGGACGAGATCTCCAGTGTCTATCGTGCCTATGTGGCTATGGTTGTCATCTCCATGCATCATGCTGTTGGACTCGACTACGACCAGCGGAGGCCACAATCCCGTATACGCAAACATCGCGAGAAGGACCAACGCCACGAATGCCGCCGCCACTGCTGCATCACGAAGGAAGGTCACGATGGGTCGATACTTCTTCGGAATCCTGCTGGGCCTGATCCACACTTCTGCCACAGCGTTGGGAGCGAACCTCATCTATAAAATGGATATGGTGTGTCCGTGCGCTTCGCACCTTTGGTCGATTCTAGCTCCAATCCAATGGCTCCTCGACAGAAAGTTAGAAATGCCAAAATGGGATTGAGGCCAGAGAGGCACGTCGTGACAGAGCACCGCAACTCGAGAATCTCAAAAGACAACTACTTCATGAACATCGCGATCGAGGTCGCTCGCAGAAGCACCTGCACGAGGCGGCAGATAGGAGCAATCATCGTCAGCGACGTTGGCGAGATCAAGAGCACTGGCTACAACGGGAATCCGCGCGGGCTACCTCACTGCCATGAGATCGGCTGCATCAGGGACAAGCTCAACATCCCATCTGGCACTCGGCTCGAGACATGCACTGCAGTGCACGCCGAACAGAACGCGCTCATCCAGGCAGGGACAAATGCTCGGGGGTCAACTCTGTACTCGACGATCGTCCCCTGCCCGATTTGCGCGCGCATGATACTCAATGCTCAGGTCTCAAGAGTGGTCTACATCGACGACTATTCGGATCTTGCCGGCGTCGAACTTCTGAAACAAGCGGGCACGAAGATAACTCGATTGGACAAGAAAGCATTCACGGAGAAGCTGAAGAAGTGAGGCCGGCGGCGGATGCACTCAAATCAGCGGGTCGAGACGTGACAATCGTCAGCTAGTCATCGGAATTCGAACCTTGTCGCAGATTGTCGTTAAATGTCGAATTCCTGGCCGAATATATCGAAAAAACCAGCCGGCGTTGGCTATTTATATCGAAACCCGCATCAGCAAGCTGGACGTGGCTGACTTGGGCAAAGCGGATATCCTCAAACAGATCAAGGATGCTGAGGAGAAGGTCCGCGCAATGACGAAGGAGGCCGAGGAGAGGCGTAAGCAGCTCCAGGCCGATGGCAAGAGGGCCGCGATTCAGAGGACCGAAGCCGCGGCAGCCGCGCTCAGGAAGAGACTCGACTCGGAGGTCGCCGAAGCTCAAGCGCAGATCGACGTTAGGAAGAAAGCGCTCCTGGAGGAAGGTAACAAGAAGGCTAGCGAGCTTACGTCCAACGCCCGCCTCAAGATGAGTCAGGTCAAGGAGTTCGTTCTTACCGAGTTTGAGAGGGCAGCTGATGCTTAGGCCTGAGGAGATGACCAGGGTTGTCGTCGTCGGGTCGATTGACAGCATCGATGCGACTATCGAGTGTCTCTACGAGCTCGGCGTACTGCACCTCATAGATTTCACGAAGCAGGATGAAGAGTTCAAGATCGGGCAGCCATTGTCAAAAGCCTCCGAAGCCTCCCAGAAGTTGCTGAAACTGCGGTCGATGATTCGGACGCTTGAGATAGAGGGGCATAGGCCAGCGCAAAAGCTCAGCATCGATGCCCTCAACAAGGAGCTGGAGCAGGCTTTGGTCACGCTGGATTTGAACACCAGCAGCAAAGCTGAGACCAGGCAGAAGATCCTGACTCTAATGAGGGAGAAGGAAAGCGAGGTCAGAGCCCTCACGCCCTTCCAAGGGTTCGGAATTTCCGTCGAGGACTACGAGGGCTATGACAACATCTCATCTTTCACCGGCACTTGTAGGACGGATCCAAAGTCAGCCTTCGAATCGGTCATGAAGCACGTTGAGGTCTTCACCGAATCTAGGAAGGGCGATGTCGTAGTCGCAGTATTCGTTGGGAACGAGAGAAAGGCGGAAGTTGCCAAGATCCTCGCGGAACACGATTTCCAGGAGATCAGGATGCCGAAGCTCAAGGGTTCGGCTGACAAACTAATCTCGTCGAATCTCGCCGAAATCAGAGACCTCGAGTTGGATTTGAAGAGGATCGAGAGTGACATTGAGTCCATTCGGAAGAAGTTCGCAGATTTCATCATTTCCTCTGAGGAACATCTCGCCATCGAAGTCCTAAAGGCCGAGACGCCTCTGAGAATCGCCTCATCTGAGAATTCATTCGTTATCGATGGTTGGATCCCGGTTTCTAAAGTCCAGGACATTCAGATCGGCCTTGATGCACTATGCTGTGGCCTTGCCTTCGTAGAGACTGTACAGCCGGAGAAGGAAGAAGAACCACCGGTCAAATTGAGGAACCCTAGGCTTGTAGGACCGTTCGAGTTCTTCATCGGTCTCGTGTCGACCCCGAAATACGAGGAGATAGACCCCACTCTCGTACTGTTCATCACGTTCCCGCTGTTCTTCGGGTTCATGGTGGGCGACCTCGGGTTCGGCCTCGGTCTGGTTGCCCTGGGCGCGGTCATGCGCTGGAAGCTCAAAGGCTATCCCGACCTCTATAGACTTGGTGCCATCATTGTCGCAGGCGGTTTGTTGGCGAGCATATTCGGACTGTTCGTCTTTGCCGAGGCATTCGGCGTGCCGTTTCACCCACCTGCTGCCAGCCCCGATGAGGATTCGTGGGAGGCGCTTGCAAACATACCAATTCATCCAGTTCTTGACAAGATGCGCGACATCAAAGAGATGCTCGCGATATCTCTGGTGGCAGGCTGGTTGCATCTGAGTCTCGGATTCGGTCTGGGATTCGTCAACAGCTATGATCACAACAAGAGACACGCGATTGCCAAGATCGCTTGGTTCGTCATACTATTCGGCCTGTTCGTCGAGATCATGACCATCGCCGGCAGTGCCACCTCGACGAGCAGTTTCGTCAATTCCACTATTCTATCCCCTCTCCCCGATGCATCCGCCTCTCTGTCCGGCATCAAGCTTTCCTTGCCTGCAGTGGTTTTCATCGTGATTGGTACTATCGTGCTTCCATTCACCGAGGGTGCATTGGCCCTGACCGAGGTGATCGGATTGTTCACCAACCTCGTGTCCTATACGAGGCTCGCTGCGTTGGCAGTCGGCAAGGGAGCCATGGCCTTGGCCTTCAACTCGATGCTCTTCCCACTGATGTTCGAGAGCCACAACATCGGCATCATCATAGGCGGTGCAGCGGCTCTTGTCGTCACCCAGTTGTTCTTCGTGTTCTTCCTGGGAGCCCTGTCGGCAGGGATCCAGGCTATCAGGTTGAACTATGTGGAGTTCTTCCTCAAGTTCTTCCAGGGAGGAGGCACGGACTTCTCCCCGTTGAAGTACGAGAGGAAGTACTCAGTGGCAACAGCAAAACCGGAGGTGTGAAACAATGGACCCAACAGGAATGGCACTCCTTGGTGCAGGCATCGCAATCGGCGCAGCGGGTATTGGCACCGGGATTGCCCAGGGGCAAGTAGGCGCGGCAGCAGTGGGCGCGACCGCTGAAGACCCGAAGATGTTCGGAAAGGGCATGATCTTGATGGTCTTGCCCGAGACGATTGTCATCCTCGGCTTCGTCGTGGCGTTCTTGCTGATGAACAAGTGAGCATAGGAATTCGGAAGTCGGTGGAACGGCCCAACAGAAGAGGAGCTGACAAGCTATGAGCCTGAACAAGGTAGTCGAGGACATACTCCATAAGGGTGAGGAGAGGAAACGGGAGATCGTTCGTCTCGGCGAGAAGGAGAGGGACGAACTGATCCTGCAGGCAGACATGAGGGTTGAAGAGAACCGCTCAAAGGAAGAAAAGAGAACAAGATCTCTCATCACCCAAATGGAGCAGCAGGAGCTCTCCAGTGCTGAGTTGGAGTCTAAGAAGATACTTCTCGCAGCACAAAGGAGATCCTTGGAGGATCTCAAAGGACAAGCGCTCGCAGAGCTGGCCGAATACCCAGCCGAGAAGCGCAAGAAATTGTACTCGAATCTTGTAGCAAAGGCGAAGAAGGACTTGGGCGAGTGCTATGTGTACTCGAGCAAGGACGACAAGGCACTTCTTCAGCTTCCTGCGGGCATGGCCAGCGGTGGCGTGATTGACTGCATCGGTGGCCTGGTGTTCGAGAGCAAAGACAGGAGCGTTCGCCTAGATTTCCGATTCGAAAGCTTGCTGGAAGAGATATGGAACAAGAGACTGCAGGAGATATACGGAAGGCTGCTAAGGTGATCTAGGAAATGGGACTCTTTGGCGGAGGCGGCAACTACGCATACGCGTGCACGCGCGTGAAAGCGAAGAAGCGATTCTTACTCTCGCATGATACATACTCGCGTCTTCTCGTAATGGATGTGCACGAGCTAGGCCGATTCCTCGGGGAGACGCAGTACCGTGACGAGATGACCCGATATACGTCGAAGTACTCAGGTGCAAACCTGGTTGAGGTGGCGGTAACCCGCAATCTCGCCTCGACCTATACTGCCATCCTCGCTTTCACTACAGGCCACCTGCGTGAGATGGTCGCGGATTATCTGAAGCGGTGGGATGCGTTCAACGTCAAGACGATTCTCAGAGGAAAGGTGACCAAAGTCAAGGAGGATGAGATCGCGGACACGCTAGTACCCGCGGGCGCATTTTCAGAGGCCTACCTGAAGTCGTTGATCCAGATGCAGTCCATTCAGGAGATCATGGACGTGCTCTCGGGTGAGCCATCACTAGGGATAACTCAGGAGCACGTGAGAGAGGTCGTTGACTCTGGAAGACTGGCTCAGCTCGAGGATCACTTGGACAAGACACTGTACTATGATCTGTTGAAAGATGTCGAGCCGACAAACACGGCTGACAAGCTTCTCCGGGACTTCATCAGGCGCGAGATCGATGTGACGAACCTGAAAGTCCTGCTTAAGCTGAAGGCCGAGCGAACGCCCGAGGATAAGATCGCGAAGTACCTCATCCCGGGAGGAATGGAATGGAACATGGACAGTCTGCGCGTGCTCGCGCAGGGTGAAGGCACGACCCAGATAGTAGAAGATCTTGAGAAGTCCTCGATGTACGATTACATCAAGCCTGCTCTGGAGCAGTTCAAGTCGGACCGCAAGCTCTCTGAGATAACAATCGCGCTGGACAAGGCATTGATTGGCACGAGCGAGAAGTTCGCTCACTTCTACCCTCTCTCGGTTCTGCCAATCGTGAACTACATGACGCGCAAGAAGGTAGAGGTGGACAACATAAGGATTATTGCGAGAGGGAAGGAGAGCGGCCTCTCGACCAAAGTCATAGAGGATCTGTTGGTGGTGTGAAGTGGAGATCGCGGTGATAGGCTCTGAGGAGTTCGTCGTCGGTTTCAGGCTTGCCGGCATAAAGAAAGTCTACGCGGTCTCGCCTGACAACCTGCTCGAGAAGATCGTCCAGGTCATGGACGAGCCAGAGGTCGGCATACTGGCGGTCCACACCAAGGATTTGGATAGGCTGCCACCGCAGCTTCGTGCGAAGATGATGGACAGCGTCGACCCGGTCGTCATCCCGGTGGGTTTGGAAGAGGGCGACATGAGAGATAAGATTCGAAGGGCGATGGGGATCGACCTTTACAAGTCAAAGTGACGGGAGCGCGTTCGATATGGCGGAAAAGACGAAGGGAAAGATAAGCAGGGTTGCGGGACCAGTCGTCACGGCGGAGGGCATAGCGCCGAGGATGTACGATGTCGTGTTCGTGGGCCAGCTCAAGCTCATGGGCGAAGTCATCAAGCTGGTCGGCAACAAGACGATCATCCAGGTCTACGAGGATACGTCTGGCATCAGGCCTGGAGAAGATGTTCTTGATTCGGGCGCACCTCTCCAGGTCGAGCTTGGGCCAGGCTTGCTTTCGAGCGTCTACGACGGCGTCCAAAGGCCTCTTCCCGTGTTGAGGGACAAGCAAGGCGACTTCGTCTCCAGAGGCGTAACCGCTCCAGGCCTCGACAGATCGAAGAAGTGGAAGTTCAGGCCAACAGTGAAGAAGGGCGACGACCTTCAGGGCGGCGCGATCATTGGCGAAGTGCCCGAGGGCAACATCACACACAGGGTTCTCCTGCCCGTAGATATCAAGGGCAAGGTCAAGAGCATATCAGATGGCGATTTCACCGTCGAGGATCAGGTGGGCGAGCTGGACACAGGCCACAAACTGAGGCTGATGCAGACTTGGCCAGTCAGGCACGCCAGACCGTATGTTGACAAACTGCTCCCCGATATCCCGCTCGTAACTGGCCAAAGGGTTCTTGACATGCTGTTCCCGCTTGCGAAGGGAGGGACTGCTGCGATCCCCGGCGGGTTCGGGACTGGCAAGACGGTAATATCCCAGCAATTGTCCAAATGGAGCGACGCCCAGATCGTCGTCTACGTCGGATGCGGGGAGAGAGGCAACGAGATGACCGAAGTCCTCACGACATTCCCAGAGCTCGAGGACCCCAAGACAGGGAAGCCTTTGATGGGACGAACGGTTTTGATTGCAAACACGTCCAACATGCCTGTCGCTGCAAGAGAAGCATCTGTGTACACGGGCATCACGATTGCAGAATACTACAGAGACATGGGCTACGATGTCTCCCTCATGGCCGATTCGACCTCGAGATGGGCAGAGGCGATGAGAGAGATCTCATCCAGGCTTGAGGAGATGCCAGGAGAGGAAGGATATCCAGCGTACCTGGCGTCGAGGCTCTCGGAATTCTACGAGAGATGCGGACGCGTCAAGACTCACTCCGGTAACATAGGCTCGATATCCGTTATCGGCGCGGTCTCCCCATCTGGCGGTGATTTCAGCGAACCGGTCACGCAGAACACTCTGAGGATCGTCAAAGTGTTCTGGGCGTTGGACTCCAAGCTGAGAGAGAGGAGACACTTCCCGGCGATCAACTGGCTGACATCATACAGTCTTTACAACACCACTCTTGAGGACTGGTACAGGAAGAACGTCGCGGAGGACTGGAACGCAGTCCGACTTTGGGCGATGGAGACCCTCCAGGAGGAATCTGAACTGCAGGAGATAGTGCAACTGGTCGGTTCGGACGCCCTGCCCGAAGAGCAGAGGCTGACCCTTGAGGTCGCGCGGATGATCAGGGAGTTCTTCCTGCAGCAGAGCGCGTACCATCCGGTAGACACATACAGTCCGCTCAAGAGGCAATACGAGTACATGAGCGCCATAAGGAGATTCTCCGAACATGCAACGAAGGCGATATCCCTCGAGGTGCCGCTTGAGAGAATCGTCTCGCTTCAATGCAGATTAGATCTCGGGAAACTGAAATTCGAGGAGACCATCGACAAAGACCTGAAGACGCTAGCCGNGGCGATGGAGAAACAGTTTGCGGGTCTGGNGGCTTGATGCACATGGCGAAGGAATATCACACAATAAGCCAGATNGCCNGGCCTCTTGTATTCGTCGAGAAGACGGAGCCCGTNGGATTCGGCGAGCTTGTCCAGATATCACTGCCGGACGGGTCGATGAAGAGGGGACAAGTGCTCGACACATCTGACGAGGTCGTGGTCGTTCAAGTCTTCGAGGGCACGGGCGGTATCGACAAGGCATCCGGCGTGAAGTTCCTGGGCGAGACAGTCAAGATGCCTGTATCTCGGGACATGCTGGGAAGAATCCTCACGGGTTCGGGAGACCCGCTCGACAAGGGCCCACCGATCATACCCGAGAAACGGCTCGAAATCATCGGCGCTGCGATCAACCCGTGGGCGCGAGACAACCCCCAGGAATTCATCCAGACTGGTATCTCGTCTATCGACGGCATGAACACGCTGGTGAGGGGACAGAAGCTGCCGATATTCTCCGGATCCGGTCTCCCCCACAACGAGATCGCTCTGCAGATCGCGAGGCAATCCAAGGTCATCGGGAAGAAGGAGGAATTCGCGGTTGTCTTCGCCGCCATGGGCATCACGAGCGAGGAGGCCCAGTATTTCATGAAGGACTTCGAGAGGACCGGTGCGCTCAAGCGTGCAGTGGTCTTCCTGAACCTCGCCGACGACCCGGCGATAGAGAGGATGCTCACGCCGAAGCTCGCGCTAACCACGGCGGAGTACCTCGCCTTCGACCTGGGCATGCACGTGCTGGTGATCCTCACGGACATAACGAACTATTGTGAAGCGCTCAGGCAGATTGGCGCTGCGAGGGAGGAGGTCCCTGCCAGACGAGGCTATCCAGGATATATGTACACGGACCTCGCAAGTTTGTACGAGCGCGCTGGTAGGATCAAGGGCAAGAAAGGGTCGATCACGCAGTTCCCGATCCTCTCGATGCCCGGTGACGACATCACTCACCCAATTCCGGACCTGACCGGCTACATCACCGAGGGCCAGATTGTCGCGTCGAGGGATCTGCATCGCAAGGGCATATTCCCGCCGATTGCGGTCGAACGATCTCTTTCCAGACTCATGGGCCAAGGCATCGGACCAGGACGGACAAGAGATGATCACAGAGCCGTCTCGGACCAGCTGTATGCCGCTTATGCGGAAGGTCGAGATCTCAGAGGCCTCGTTGCGATCGTTGGCAAAGAGGCTCTCTCCGACAGAGACAGGAAATTCCTCGATTTCGCAGATTCCTTCGAGGATAGGTTCGTAAGGCAGGGAAGAAACGAGGACAGGACCATCGATCAGACGCTGGACCTTGGCTGGGAGCTCCTTTCCTCGTTGCCGGTAGATTCGCTCACCAAGATTGACAGAAAGTTGATTGAGAAGTACCATCCAACTGCGAGGAAGAAGTGATTCGAGAATGCCAGTGAGAGAGATACAGCCTACACGGTCGGAGCTGCTCGAGGTCACGAAGAAGATCAAGCTGACCCAGAACGGCTACAAGATCCTGAAGCTGAAGAGGGACGGCCTCATACTCGAGTTCTTCAAGATACTCGATCAAGCAAAGGACCTGAGGCTGGAGATAGCGAAGAGGTTCAAGGAGGCGAGCGAGAAGATAGCTATCGCGAGCGCGGTCGACGGTGTGATCGCTGTGCGGTCAGCTTCGTACGCCCTGACCGGACACCCCGAGATCCAGCTTCGCAGCAGGAACCTCATGGGCGTGGTCGTCCCGAACATCAAGTCTAGCAAGATCGTCGCTCCTTTGACCGAGCGAGGCTACGGCATAATCGGCACATCGCCGAGGATTGACGAGGCAACAGATGCATTCGAGAAGCTGGTCGAGACTATCGTCAAGGCCGCCGAGCTTGAAACGACCATGAAGAAGCTCCTTGAAGAGATAGAACGGACGAAGCGTCGGGTGAACGCCCTCGAATTCAGAGTGCTCCCTGAACTTGAGGAGATCGAGCGCTTCATCAGGTTTAGGTTAGAGGAGATGGAGAGAGACAATACGTTCAGACTGAAGAGGATCAAGGACAAATCGGCGAAGGCCTCAGGAGCTTGAGCCTGTGGCACTCATCGACATCCTTCGCGATCGCGAGAAGATGGCGAAGTTGGTATGGCTCGGGTTCATATCCAGCCTCGTGTTCATCGCCATCGGCTTGTATATCATCATGAATGATCTGCTGGCATAGCTTTGCCCGCTGGCTCCTGCTTCGCCAACCCCTTCTTCTTGAGGTACTTTCCTCTCACCGATAGGGCGTGCAATGCCGTTATCGAGCGTTCAGGAACGGGCATGACCGGGATCCCTCTTGAATCGAGGAATCTCTCCGACTCGGGATCATCGATACCCGCGAAACAGGCGACCGTGGGCTTTCCGCTGATCTTCGAAGTGATGGCAATCCATTTCGCGATCTCGTATAGGTTCGTCGCCGCCTGCCTCGCAGCGATCACTAGGATTCCTTTGACTTCTGGCGCCTGACCAACGGCCTTGAGGACGTTGGCGTACCTCGCAGTGTCCGCATCTCCTATGATGTCCACCGGGTTGCCCCAGCTCCAGGTCGGAGGGCAGGCCTTGCCAATCTCGTCAAGAGTCTGTTGCGAGAGGTCTGCGAGTTCGAGTCCCATGTCCTCCGCATAGTCAGTAGCGATCACGCCCATCCCTCCGGCGTTGGTCACGATGGCAATCCCATCGCCGACAAGAGGAGGTTGGTTGGCTAGCGCCTGGGCCGCATCGAAAAGTTCGAACATCGTCCTCGCCCTGTAGACTCCAGTCTGTTTGAAGACCGCATCGAATGCCGCATCGGAGCCCGCCATTGCTCCAGTGTCGAGTGCATGGAACAGTTCATGTCCTTTCCTCGTCGATTCCATGTAGGCCGCGATGCATTTGGTCTTCTCATCTCTTGCGAAATAGCTCACGAGGTCCGCGTCGTCTATGTCCGCCTTGTTGCCAGAGCTGACGAACGCTGAGAAACCTAGCATCTCTCCGAGAGAGTACTCTATCGCCGCGGTGCAGAATGCCCCGCTCTGAGAGAAGAAAGCAATCGACCCCTTCAATGGGGACGCCCTGGCGAATGATGCGTTCATCCCGACATGAGGTGAGATGACTCCGAGGGAGTTCGGACCTACAATTCTGATGCTGTACTTAGCGGCTATATCGAGAACAAGTCTCTCCCGCTCTTTGCCCTCTGCGTCGCCCTCGGAGAATCCAGCAGAGATTATTGTTGCGCACTTGATCCCTTTCTTACCGATTTCCTCCATCACCCCGGGGACCAACTTAGCAGGTACGACCACGATCGCCATGCCGATGTCGCCCGGGCATTCTAGGACAGACGGATAGCAGGGCATGCCTAGGATCTCCTTGTAGTTCGGATTCACGAAGTGGATCTTGCCCTTGTAGCCGTCGCTGTAGAGGTTCTCGATGATTATGTTGCCGATCTAGCTCGTGCACGACAGGCAATCTCGCTTAGTGGATATCAAACCTTTTGCGTCCTAGTTCAGCTGGAGAAATCTTCGACCCAAGCTTCACCGGTCCCTAGGTTGATCATCGGCACCTTGGCCGGGTCTGGTGTCTGGTTGTGCATCCGCTGGAAGCCGGTCTGGGACTGCCACGCGCTCGCGTTGATCAGTTTGATGCCCCTGTACTCGTCTATCGCGCACGCGTGCACGTGCCCCGTGACGAAGATATGTGGCACTCGGTCGATGAGTAGATAGTCCTTCTGCTCCGGGGCGATGGCCGTCCGCTCACCGTATATCGGGGCCAAATGTCTCCTTTTGAGCATCTCCTTCATGATTTCCGCTGGCCTGCCATAGCTCAAGTTCCTGATGCTGCCAATGAAGTCATCCATGCTGCGGCCATGGTAGGCAAGGATGATCCGATCCTCGATCTCCAAATAGCACGGATTGCCGACGAAGACGGTCCTCGCACTGAACATGGACCTCAGTTCCGTTGGAAGTGCCGGCTGGGGCTCCGCCAGTCGGACGGCATCATGATTGCCAGGCATCATGATTATCTTGATCCTTGCCGGGATCATTGCGACCAGCCTCGCAAGCTCAGTGTACTGAGCGTATATGTCCTCGATCAGGAGCTCGTCCTCCTGGCCTGGATATATGCCGATTCCATCCACGAGGTCGCCAGGCATGAGAATGTACTTGATTCGTTTCGCCGTCGGGTCCTTGTTCAGCCATGCGACGAATCTGTTCCACGCGTCCGGAAGGAATTCCGTGCTCCCCACATGTATGTCTGAGACGAAAGCAAGTATCGAATTCGAACCGTTAGGCACCATCCCACTATTGATGGGAACTTCTGGTCTTATGATCTCCTTGGCGATGACGATCTCTCCATCTTTGCTGAATGAGCCCACTATGCCCAACACTTCGTCTTTGATGAACGCCTCTGACGCCTTTTTGGGCCCCTTCATCAGAAGGACCTGGATCTTGTCTTCCTCATCCTCGAGTTCGATCAACGTGTGACCGTTCTTGGTTTGGCGGATGTCGTTGACGATGCCCACGATCCTGATGTCGCGCTGAACTTTCTTCGCCCTGGCAATCGAGACCAACCCAGAAAGCTCACGTCTTCTCTGAAGTATCTTCGTCAGAGTTGCATATCTGTCGTTGAAAAGCTTTGCGAAGTCAATCAGATTCCCGACACATGTTGAGTTGCCGGTGATGTCCTTGACTATCTTCACTTCGAAAGGTCCGTCATCACGCATCGCAGCTTCGTCGATTGGGCGCTCTCTTGAAGCAATGGGCTCCGGAGGCTTGGGTGTTTGTTGGCATGCTAGGTAGTTCTCAACATCTGATTTCGTGAGAACAAGGGGACGCGAAGGATCATTGAGGATGATGTTGGCGCATTTCATCGCATCTGCCGAATCTGCCAGCGCGTCCAACGCGTCTGGGTCGACAAGGATTCCCTTGTCTTCAAACATACGAAGAATCCGTTTCTTCATTCCTCGAATCCAAGCGCGGACGTGCATAAATAACTTTGTTGATTGAGAGGATCTCATCCTCCGTGTCGGCAATACTTCGTCGTATCGGCCTCTTCGTCTGAAGAGACCCTGAGTTGAGAGACGCAGAGTTAAATATCCACTCCAGCATGGCTGGCACATGGTGGAAATTCGACTGTCCGCAAGATGTTTTCCGACCGAGAATAGGGAGAAGATAGTCGAAGCGGTCATTAGATTGTTTCCCGACGCGGAAGTCGATGGAGACGACCCTATCGTCGCTCGGTCCGCATCTGTTGATGCGTTTGGAGACGCTCTGAGGCGGTACAGGGTAAGAGATGCAGCTAGGGCGGTGATGAGACGGGGACAGAAGGGCGACTCAACCTCGTTCTTTCTCAACAAACAGGTCGCCGCGATCGGAAAGGTCTCCTTCTCCGAGGAGAACCACCCCCTCGGCGACATCGAAGTCACGATAGTATCGGACAACATTGATGAACTGATAGATTCCATTGCTCCGAACACAAGAAAGGAGAAACACATATGATTGGCATCGGTTCCCCAACATTCTGCGTGACGCCCTTCCTGAACATGCTCGAGAGTATATCGAAAAGTTTCGAGCTGTGGGAGATACTCTCAGAGGGGGAGGACAGGCTCGAACTGATCAAGGATGATGTGAGGTACGGCAGAGACTCTCTCGACATGCGGTTCCAGGTTCACGCTCCGTTGAGCGATATCAACATAGGTAGCGTTCATGAGCCGATGAGGATCGCCTCCGTCGACGAGATCAAACAGTCCATCATGATGTGCAGACAGCTAGAGATACCTCTGGTGACAATCCATCCAGGATTCGTTCGAGGGGTCGCCTTCCTGAACAAAGCCACGGCGCTCGAGAAGACAAAGGAGAGCTTGAAGGAGATAGCGGCCTACGCTCTAGACCAATCCGTGACTGTTGCCGTGGAGAATCTTCCTGCGAACGTGAATGCAACATGCACTCGGGCTGATGAACTCCTCGAGGCCATCGAAGGCTCGGGATTCGGCATATGCTTCGATATGGGCCACGCGAACACCGCGGGGCAGACGGACGATATGCTCAGACTCGTCGATCGTTTCAAGAACGTGCACTTGCACAACAACGACGGTCAGTGGGATCAGCACAACAGGGTCGATGACGGCTCCGCCGATCTTTCGAAGGTCGTTTCCGTCCTGAAGAAGTCATACAGGGGCAATATCATCATCGAGTCGACGGATCTGGAGACCGGCGAGCAGAGCAAGCGCGTTCTCGAAGCGCTTCTACGTTAGGAGACCGCAGCGCAAACACTGGAACTTGCCGTCGACCCATCTCGCCTGCGTGCTCCCGCATCTGGAGCAAACATACCCTCCAGAGAAACCGTAGCCTTGGTAGTGATTCGGCTCCACCGGAGCTCCCTGCTGGTTCCATTCAGGCGAACGAATCTCGTACGGACCGTATGCAGGCGGCGGGAATGAGTTCTGCATTCTTGGGTCAATCCACGGAGTCGGCGCCGGTGCCAGACTTGCTTCGAATAACTTCTGGCCTGTGAGGAATTCGCCTATCCTCGTCAGGTAGTATGAGAAGAATATCACGCCGAAGCCTAGCCAAACAAGAATCCCTAATCCTGTGATCAGGCTGAGGCCAGTCGAATTGAACACTTCGATCGGCATTCCCAGATAGTCGGTCGCGAAGTGGAGCATTATGGAGGCCGCCAAACCGAATCTGAGGAAAAGGTATCCGAAGGCAAGCCCGCCTGCGGACGCAGGAATGATCTTCCAGGCTCCCCATCCACCCGCATAGTGGGCAACGCCAAAGACTGCTGCCGAGAGCACGATGAGGACTGCCTCCGGGGTTCCGATCTTGAATCCACCGCCGAGGAAATAGGAGCGCCATTTGTACCCGCGATTCCTCCGGAGAAGGTTCACGTATAGCAATGGGAGGCCGATCAACAGAATTCGCACAATCAATTCCTCCCAGACTGAGGCATTCGCCAGCACGAACAGGCTTTCCTGCAGCGTTCCAGTGCTGGGAACATCGCTGGCGGTGGTCCTGAACAGAAGTGCCACCAAGACTGAGAAGAACAGCGTGGCAAAAAGGAGGCCAATCGTCTCGAAAAGCGGGCTATGCTCTCGCGAGGTCGCGGTCATCGACAGTTCCTTCGAGAATCCTCGGATGCTTGTCGCGAAGACCCACGTGCAGCTCGCGACTATCGCGCTAATCAGGAAGAAATAGAACACCAAGAGGAAATACCCAGAGATAGTCAGGAACCTGATGATCACGGGCGTGATCAGAATCAAATCGAATCCGTGCCACTCGTCGAGGATTGCGGGCACGACCCATTTCATTCCATAGAACAGCGTCACGATGGATAGCAGGAGCTGCACAACGAAAGTCAACATCACGAATGCAGAGACCGATTTGCCTACTCTGCGCCAATCGGTCCTCACGACAGGTCGATACTGAAGAGGAGGTCGAGCCCATGTGCGTCTGTTTCCGGCGGGTGGCAGGCCAGAGAGCCGCATCGATTGTTTGATTGCGCCGCATCTCGGACAGTATTTGCCCGTCGGTGGAATGACCTCCCCGCAGACGGTACATATATCGCCCGTTGGGGAAACAGGAGCTGGCTGATGATAATCTGTCAACGTTCGCACTTACATTATCTTCTCTATATTACATTATCGCATTTTACGGACGACATCTCGGCACCTGGTATTCATTGAATTCTCGCAATCCGCGGAGAGTTCGCGGATCGAGGGAACGTCCAGATAGGCCCTTTTCGTGAGGTGGGCCGGGCTTGCAGCGACGAACGTTTATATTGGGAGACAATATTCGAGGGCCGCCTACTTCGCGGAGGCAACCGAATGGACGACGAGAAGGAAACAAAGGTACGGTTTGAAACGTTGAGCGCCGAGAAGATTCCCTTTGGGAAGAACAACTTCTTGGAAGTAGCACGAAAGAAGGCGATCACTGACGAGGGAGACAGCGAGTTCATCTCAGTGTCCAGGGGTTACTTCCTTCCGGATGGAAGCGAGAAGTACAAGAAATCTATTACGATTCCAGACGACCCGGCCATCAAGGCGTTCGTCACCGAGAAGATCAGCAAACTGTGAGACAGTTCTGATCCAATTGCCTGATGGAGATCGGCCGGAAGGATTCCAGGCGGGACGTGCTCTCGCCTGATGATTTTCATTTCAATCGCTCTTGCTAACCGCACGTTTCTCTATGAGAAGCTCAAGATATGTCTTGGGCTCTAGCTTCTCAAGCTCAAGTTCCTTCCTCGCGGTCTCAAATAACTGTGCTGATCTCTCAGGCGATTCCGTGAGCACTTCGAGCTCCACGAACTCACCTAGGCCGTCAACATCATCCACATCGACCCTTAGTTTGTCCAACAGATAGCCAACACGCCGCTTCCTGACGATGTAGGATTCTCTGAATCCTAGTCTCTCGACAATCCTTTGAACCGCCAGCGGGTCATCCGTCCGTAGTGTGATTTCCTCACGGGCCTTCGTATCCTGCGTCTGCATCCGCGGGCCTTTGTAGGTCAGTTCAGCATGCTCCTGCTTCTTGCGCAGCCTGAGGGCTTCGTCCGTCTTACCGAAGTCCCTTGAAGGGTGCGCGAAGTAGACATCCTCCATGGTGCCCTCGGATATCTTCTTCGCGCCCAGTCGAGCCAGAGTCTTCTCGACCTTGTCGTTCCCCGGGGAGCGGTACTTGGCCTCTACCTCGATCACGACTACTCGGTAGAGAAAGGGAGTAGATTAAACTGTCCCGTGTCAGCCAGCGTTCTCCGAGAACCCATACCAAAAGCTATAATACTCGACTTATTGATAAACGACTCCCCGGATTGAGGTGGATTGTATGGAGCAACCAGAGCGCGGCATTAAGCTCCGCAGAGAGGAGCTCGTCGAGATAAAGAGGCTTTACGAAACCGTCATGACCTTCGCATCCCACGGGATGTTCTACAGGAGCGGCCGAATCATAGGAGACAGACTCATCAGAACTTCGGGGACCGAGTTGCTGCGCTTGAAGGAGTCCTTGATCAAGGAAGGCTGGGTCACCGATATCAACTTCGAGGGCGACACGATCACCGTTGTCGGCTCGATCGAGGTTTCTAATTCCGATTCCCCCACCTGCCACATGCTCAGAGGCCTGCTCGCCAAGGTCTTCGAGGAGAGATCCGGGAAGGACGTTTACTGTCACGAGCGCAAGTGCGTATCTAAGGGAGATGACAAGTGCGTGTTTGTCATAGACACGGAGGTGTTGTGAGATGACCCGTAAGACCACGGGCATACCTGGTCTCGACGGCATGCTCCAAGGCGGGTTCCCGTTTCCTTCCGCGATTCTGGTCGCTGGCGAGCCTGGTACGGGGAAGACCACGCTCGCGGTCCAGAGCTTGTTCCACGGGGCGAGGGAGGGCGAGAAGGGCCTCTACATAACAGCGATCTCAGAGCCGCAGTGGCTCGTCCAGAAGTTCCTGTCCTCATTCTCATTCTACAGCCAGGAGCTCGTGGAGAAGGGAGTCGTCAACTTCATCGACATCGGTCCCACGCTGATGAAGAACCCCAGCGACATGCTCAACATAATCAAGAAGAAGATCGAGCAATACCAGCCGCTGCGGATAGTGATCGACCCGATCACGCCCATGACGGACATGCTTCAATGGCGCGGCGAGACGAGGGAGTTCATGCACGAGCTCTTCGCGTACCTCAAGGCCTTCAACTGCCTCACTCTCGTGACCGCGGAGATGTCTTACGATGACATTTCCCACAGCCAGGAATCATATATGGTCGATGGCGTCGTGATGCTGTCCTACCCCGAAGAAGAGAAGGTTAGACGGAAGTTCCTCGAAGTCCTCAAGATGAGAGGGACGAAGCACACAACGGGAAGACAACTGATAGACATCACTGACGAGGGTCTTGCTGTCCAGGCTGGCCTGAGGTAAGAGAACTGCATGAATGGAGAAGACGACAAAGCCCTCAAGAGCGGGAGCTCATATCTCTTCACGGACAAGGGAGTTCCTCGTGCGTTCGAAGTGTTCAAGAAGCTCGTTTCCGAGGGCAAGCGTGGGTTAGTCATAACTCGCACCCACCCGAACCGGGTGCAACAGCTGTACAGCTTGGACTGCCCAATCATGTGGATCGCAAAGTCGTCGAAGCCGACTGGCGGCATCATGAGCCTCGAACCTACACGGCTGATGAAGATACACAGCACCATTTCGGACTTCATCAAGGCGAATCCTGGCTCGGTGGTCATATTGGACGGCCTCGAGTATCTGATAACGGAGAACGGGTTCGCCCCTGTCATGAAGGCCATCCAGCTGACGAACGAGGAGGTGGCGATGTCCGGCTCATTCCTTCTGGTGCCCATCGATCCGAGGACATTCGAGACACAGCAGCTCGGCCTCCTCGAGAGGGAGTTTTCCTTGCCTGGTGAGCATCTTCGTCATGAGGATGTTTTCAGCTAGCACCATTTTTCTATGAGCAAGTCTTATCTGGTCTGGATGTCTGGAGACGAAGGCCTTGGGAAGGTCCATGTTATCACGGGCGCTGGCAAGGGAAAGACCACGGCAGCGTTCGGCCTGGCCATGAGGGCTGCAGGTCACGGGCTAAAGGTCTGCGTGATTCAGTTCCTGAAGACAGGCGACACCACCGGTGAAGCGCTCTACGCCAAGAAGGCCGGCGGGATAGAGGTCGCGCAGTTCGGTACGGGCAGGTTCGTAGACCCGAAGCACATAGCAGCGGAAGACAGGTCCTGCGCGCGAGACGCGCTCAGACTGGCAAGAGACATCCTGGCAGAAGGCGACTGTAGCCTGCTCGTTCTGGACGAGGTCAATGTCGCGGTCTCCTTCGGCCTCGTAAGCTCGGACGAGGTCCTTTCGCTTCTCAGGTCCCGTAGGGCGGGGACCGAAGTCGTGCTCACCGGAAGGAACGCGCCCATCGAATTCGTCGAATATGCGGACTATGTATCGATAATCGAAAGCAGGAAGAATCCGTTCGAAGAGGGGCACGCGGCTAGAAAGGGGATCGAGTGGTGATCTCGGTTATTGGGTCTTGTCCTTGAGGAACAGGAGATATCGGATCTCCTCTGAAGTGAATACCGTGTTCTCCTTCAGTCCCTTGAAATCTCCTTCTTTGAGCATCTTGAGTATCATTGGCTGTCCCCTAGTCATCATCATTATCCTTCTCAGAGCGTCCTTCTCAATCTTGTCGTTCCCGAGCATTCTCTTCGCGCTGTGCTCGTCCAGGCCCTTGATCTTCAGCTCTTGGACCGTGCCTGAATCGACCTGCTTCTTCTGGTAGAACCAGCTGTAGGCAGGCGTCTCCTGTCTCGCGCTAATGACAATCTTGACATCCTTAGCGTTGTC
>PDVH01000075.1_pt1 | contig 26581 bp, 16 predicted proteins | sample 1369781 | NCBI WGS metagenome assembly PDVH01 (sample SAMN07795378, study PRJNA414565) | Alkali sediment metagenome, whole genome shotgun sequencing project. | isolation source: glacial lake sediment | place: Bosnia and Herzegovina: Donje Bare Lake | collected 2016-06
GGTTGACAGCGTCCAGAATGACAAGGTTGCCGCGTGGTTCAATGAAAACCGGGCCATTGTCTTGGCCATCTTGCGCCAGCCCGGCACCAATACTATAGAGGTTGTGCAGTCGATCAAGGACATCCTGCCGCAATTTAGCCAGGAGATACCGGCATCGGTGAATCTTGATATCCTCTACGACCGGTCTGTGCCTATCAAGAATTCGTTCAGAGACGTCCAGTTCACCCTAATCCTGGCCCTGGTTCTGGTTATTACCGTGATTTTTATCTTTCTCCGCAACCTTTCGGCAACTGTCATACCGAGCCTTGCCTTGCCTATGTCGATCATAGGTACCTTCGCGGTGATGTATATTTGCGGCTACAGCCTGGATAACCTTTCTCTGATGGCCCTCACACTGTGTGTCGGCTTCGTGGTGGACGACGCCATTGTTATGCTGGAAAATATTGTCCGCCACATGGAACAGGGTGAGGGAGTACTTGAGGCGGCTTTAAATGGATCGAGGGAGATAAGTTTTACTATACTCTCCATGACCCTCTCTCTCGTAGCTGTTTTTATTCCTGTTCTCTTCATGGGGGGTATAGTAGGCAGGCTGCTTCACGAGTTTGCTGTTACGATTGCTGTTGCCGTTCTCATTTCCGGATTTGTATCACTTACACTGACCCCCATGCTCTGCAGCCGTTTTCTTCGTCCGCATGGGGAGGAGCAACATGGCCGTCTCTATCAGATGTTTGAACGGTTCTTCGGCGGAATGCGCCGCCTTTATGAAATAACACTTAAATGGGCGCTCACATACAGGCTTACGACCCTTATTATCTCCTTAATCTTCCTGGTCGGAGTTGTCGGGCTCTATTTAGTTACGCCGAAGGGATTTCTCCCCAGTGAGGATACAGAACGGTTAATGTGTTTTACAGAAGCGGCGGAGAGCATATCATTTGACTCGATGGTCGAACACCAGAAAAAAATTGCCGCCATTGTGCGCTCGGACCCGAATGTCATGAATGTTATGTCGAGCGTAGGAGCTGCAGGGACCAGTGTATCACCCAACTTAGGCCGCTTGTTTATACGTCTGAAGCCGAGAAGCGAGCGTAAGCTAAGTGCGGATGAGGTGATTCAGGAACTCAGGCCGAAATTGTATACGGTTCCCGGAATCCGTGTCTTCATGCAAAACCCGCCGCCCATAAATGTAGGCGGGCTTCAGACGAAGAGTCAATACCAGTATACCCTTCAGAGCTCGGATATAAACGAGCTTTACAAATACGCCCCGATACTGGAGGAGAAGTTGAGAGAGCTGCCTGGTTTTCTGGATGTGACGAGCGACCTCCAGATCAAGAGCCCCCAGGTTTATGTAAAGATCGACAGGGACAAGGCATCCGCCCTCGGTCTCAGTGCCGGTCAGGTGGAAGATGCCCTCTCGAGTTCGTACTCGTCGCGTCAGATATCGACGATCTATGCATCGACCAACCAGTACTGGGTAATCATCGAACTTGAGCCGGAGTACCAGATGGATCCTTCTGCGCTTTCCCTCCTCTATGTCCGTTCCTCTTCGGGAAACTTGGTTCCCCTGAGCACTGTGGCGAGTCTGGAACGGACAGTTGGACCTCTGACCGTCAATCATTTGGGGCAACTTCCTGCCGTGACGATCTCCTTCAATCTTGCACTCGGGAAATCACTCGGTGATGCCGTGGAAGGGGTGCAAAAAACAGCGCGGATGGTTCTACCGGATACGATTACGGGCAGCCTCCAGGGTACGGCTCAGGCCTTCCAGTCATCCATGGCGGGACTCGGTATACTGATCTTAGTAGCCATTCTGGTTATTTACATAGTACTCGGCATCCTTTATGAAAGCTATATTCATCCTATCACAATACTGTCAGGGCTCCCCTCTGCCGGACTCGGGGCACTTCTCACTCTGCTCTTGTTTCACATTGATCTTAGTCTGTATGCAATTGTAGGGGTGATAATGCTGATTGGGATTGTCAAGAAAAACGCGATCATGATGATTGACTTTGCCTTAGAGGCGGAGAGAGCCGAAGGTAAAAATCCGGAGGAAGCGATCTTCCAGGGGGCGCTCATCCGGTTCCGTCCCATCATGATGACGACCATGTCGGCACTCATGGCCACATTGCCCATCGCCCTCGGTTTAGGAGCGGGTTCCGAATCGCGGCGGCCTCTAGGGATGGCTGTTGTAGGAGGCCTCGTATTCTCGCAGATAGTAACGCTCTATATCACCCCCGTTATCTATATCTATCTCGATCAATTCCAGAAATGGGTACGTAGTCATTTCATCTGGTCTCGGGGCAAGATACAATGAAGCTCTTTATGATTGGAAGCATTATTATCATGAAGTAATGTTGAGAGATCAGCATTGGCGGACACATGTAAAAGGTGACTGGATGTTATATCGAACAACAGTCTCTTTTATAGTATTTGTTGGCTCATGCATTAAAGTGTCTTAAATGTCTCTTTCTGGGAACTTGAAGAAGATGCGATGGTGAAATAATGTCTTGCTTTTCAGTCCAGGAAGGGCCAACAGGTGCAGAGAGGTTCTCATGATAAAGAAAGATAGGAAAACAAAGTTTCATTATGTGAGTTTACTTATAGTTATATGCTTAAGCTCGGCCTTTCTCCTTTTGCCGGGGTGCACAAAAGAACAAAAGAGTGGCGATTCATCTCAACCGACCGTACAGGTATCTGATGTCATCCAGCGGGACGTCCCCGTGTATTCGGAATGGATAGGTACGACGGACGGAATGGTTAACGCCGTGATCCGTGCCCAGGTTCAGGGTTACCTAATCAAACAGAACTACCATGAAGGGGATTTTGTCAGTAAGGGACAGATCCTATTCGAAATTGATCCGCGCACTTTCCGAGCTGCCCTTGATCAGGCAAAAGGACAGCTCGGCGAACAGATGGCCCGGTGGACGACAGCCAAGGCGAATCTAACCAGAATAATACCGCTTGCACAACAAAATGCAGTTAGCAAAAAAGACCTGGACGATGCTACAGGGCAGGAGAAGGCGGCGCATGCCGCGGTGATTTCTGCGGAGGCATATGTTGAGAAAGCGAGACTGGACCTTGATTTTACAAAGATTGTTTCTCCTGTTGACGGCATTGCTGGCATCGCCAAGACACAGATTGGGAACTTGGTGGGTCCCGGAGTGACGGAGGAACTGACAACTGTTTCTACAGTCGACCCTATCAAGGTTTATATTTCCGTAAGCGAGCAGGAATATCTAATAGCCACAGGAAAAGGCCAGAACGGTTTCAAAAACAATGCTTTAGAGATGATCCTCTCCGATGGAAGCGTTTATCCTTATAAAGGCAAATTCACCATTGCCGACCGCCAGGTAGACGTGAAAACAGGTACCATAAGAGTGGCGGCCATCTATAAAAATCCCGGTAATATTCTTCGCCCCGGGCAATTTGCCAAGGTCCGCGCCAGGATCAAGATCAAAAACGCATTGCTGGTGCCCCAGCGGGCAGTAACGGAGCTTCAGGGCAGCTATCAGGTCGCCGTGGTGGGCGCAGATAACAAAGTGGATATACGGCCGGTAAAGGTGGCTGAGCGCATTGACAGTCTTTGGGTTATTGACGAAGGTCTTAAGCCTGGGGAAAAAGTCGTGGTAGAAGGTCTCCAGAAAGTCAGGCAAGGTACAATTGCAAATCCCGTCCCCTATGAATCCGAATCCAGTTCCGAGACAGGGCAAGCCTCGAAATCCACAGGAACACCCGCTGTAAAAACAGGGACAGAAAAGAGGTAGATCGGCGTGGCAAAGTTTTTTATTAACCGTCCTATAGTTGCCATGGTCATATCCATCATGTTTGTCATTGTGGGAGCAGTCGCGCTTGTGCAATTGCCTGTTTCACAGTTTCCGGAAATTGTGCCGCCGGAGATTCAGATCAACACAATGTACACGGGAGCCGATGCCCTGACGGTAGAGCAGTCAGTCGCCACCCCCATCGAACAGCAGATGAGCGGCGTGGACAACATGAACTACATGTTTTCTCTGAACTCCAATATAGGCATAATGAGGATGATCGTATCCTTTGACGTTGCGACCAATCCAAATACAGACCAGGTCCTCACGCAAATAAGGCAGAACCAGGCAGATCCGATGCTTCCCATAGATGTGCGCAATTACGGCGTCACGGTCCAGAAATCAAGATTTGCACCATTGATGATCTTTTCCTTGTATTCACCCAATGGGACTCGCGACGCCACTTTTCTTTCGAATTATGCCTATATCAATCTAAGCGACCAGTTGCTCCGCGTCCCCGGCGTCGCCATGGTTTCGGTCTTCGGTGCGGGACAATATGCCATACGCATCTGGGTAAAGCCTGATACTCTCGCAAAACTCGGCATCACGGTACCTCAAATCATTGAAGCCATTCAGAAGCAGAATACTGTTAATCCAGCAGGGCAGATCGGCGCTGAGCCGGCCCCTCCGGGGCAGGAATTCACTTACGCAGTCCGCGCTCAGGGCCGCCTTATCTCCGAGGAGGAATTCAGGCGGATCGTGATCCGCGCCAACCCCGACGGCACGATTGTCCGCTTGAAAGATATCGCCCGCATTGATTTGGGAACGCAGGTTTACAACATCAGGGGCCGTCTGAACGGCGCACCTGCCGCCAATATCGCCATCTACCAGTTGCCCGGCACAAATGCAATAGCGACAGCCGAGGGCGCCAGGAGAGTGATGGAAGAAGCCAAGGAACGTTTTCCCGCCGATCTCGACTATGCACTCGGCCTCGACACAACAAGAGCAATCACCGAGGGAATACATGAAATCGTCAAGACTCTCTTAATTGCCATAATCCTCGTCGTTATCGTAGTCTTCATCTTTCTCCAGGGCTGGAGGCCGACCATCATTCCAACTATTGCGGTTCCTGTTTCTCTCATCGGCACGTTTGCCTTCTTTCCCATTCTCGGATTCTCGGTTAATACCCTATCCATCTTTGGCCTGGTTTTGGCCATAGGTTTGGTAGTCGATAATGCCATCATCGTGGTAGAGGCGGTGGAAAGGCACATGGAGGAGGGAATGGCCCCAAAAGAGGCGGCGCTCAAAACGATGGAAGAAGTCTCGGGTCCAATGATAGCCATTGCCCTGGTCCTTTCGGCAGTTTTCATTCCCACGGTGTTCATTCCGGGAATTACCGGAAGACTTTACCAGCAGTTTGCCGCGACAATCGCCATCTCGGTGCTCATCTCGACATTTAATGCGTTATCTCTTAGCCCCGCATTGTGCGCGCTCCTGCTCAAGCCAAGGAAAGAAAATGCACACGGACTACTCAATTTCTTTTTTAGAAAGTTCAACCTTGCTTTCGGTAGGGCCACAAGCGTCTATGTCTCTTTCTCCGCAACCCTGATTCGCAAGAGCGTCATCAGCCTTCTCTTTCTTGCGGGAATTGCGATTATCTCCGCAGGTATCGGCAAGGTAATTCCCTCAGGATTCTTGCCGGAAGAGGACCAGGGGTACATGTTCATTAATCTATCACTACCCAACGCCGCCTCCCTGCAGCGGACCGATGCGACGTGCAGAAAAATTGAAGAAATCCTTGAGCATACCCCCGGAGTTAAATACTACACGACAGTGGTAGGGGTGAGTCTGTTGAGCATTGTCCAGAATACTTACAGCGGATTCTTCTTTGTGAACCTGAAAGCGTGGAAAGATCGTCAAAAACCTGAGGAACAGTATGGGGCCATCATGGCCCATTTGAATCGTGAGCTGGCTAAATTACCACAGGGCGTTGCCTTTGCTTTTTCACCCCCGGCCATCCCCGGAATCGGAACCGCAGGTGGCGTCACCCTTGTCCTCGAAGACCGGGCAGGCAAGGATATTTCCTTCCTTGCCGAGAACGTCAACAAGTTTCTCGATGCGGCAACATTAACGTGGATCAGGACAAAGTCCTTAAGCAGGGTATCGATCTTCGTCAGGTGTATCAGACGCTTCAGACTTTTATGGGAGGGTATTTCGTAAATTACTTCAATCGGTTTGGCCGCCAGTGGCAGGTCTATGTCCAGGCAGAGGGAGAATACCGTAATAAAGCAGAGAAAGTCGGGCAGTTTTATGTACAAAACGAAAGAGGGGACCCCGTGCCGCTCTCGGCGGTTACCACGATCGAATCACGTCTGGGGCCTGAATTTACGATGAGGTATAATCTGTATCGTTCGGCGCAAATCAACGCCATTGCCAAACCCGGTTACAGTTCCGCCCAGGCCATGAAGGCCCTCGAAGAGGTCTTTGCCCGGACAATGCCGCGGGAGATGGGTCTCGATTACATGGGCATGAGCTTCCAGGAAAAGAAAGCCCAGGAGGGGCTACCCATATCCGTCATTTTCGGATTCTCGCTGCTGTGTGTATTCCTCATCCTTGCAGCGCTGTATGAGAGCTGGTCTTTGCCGGTCAGCGTCCTGCTCAGCACACCCATTGCAGTAATTGGCGCTCTCGGAGCGATATGGCTCCGCGGCCAGGTGAATAACATCTACGCCCAGATTGCACTGATAGTGCTTATAGGCCTCACCGCGAAGAACGCCATTTTGATTGTCGAGTTCGCGAAAGCAAAATATGAGGAGGGGATGTCCATTACCGACGCCGCCCTTGAAGGAGCACGTCTGCGACTCAGGCCGATTCTCATGACGTCCTTTGCATTCCTCTTCGGTGTTTTGCCTCTTGCCGTATCCACAGGGGCCGGCGCAATCGCCAGGCAGATCATGGGCACCGCCGTCATGGGAGGTACACTGGCCGCATCACTGATCGCCGTATTTCTCATACCTGTGACATTCTACGTGGTGATGACCCTCTCCCGAAGAAGTAAAAGAACTACACGGCCGGAAAGTGAGGAAGGCCCTGATGCGTAACACTCTGATTTATTCTCTGTTCACGGTTATCATTTTCGGCTGCATGATGGGTCCGAACTACAAGCAACCGGTTGTCGAGACGCCCGCCTCCTGGCGGTTTGAAGAAAAAGAAATGAGGGAAATCGGCAATATGGCATGGTGGGAGCAGTTTAACGACCCTATCCTGAATGAACTCATTCAGACGGCGCTAAAAGAGAACAAGGATATCAAGATTGCCGCAGCAAAAATTGAAGAATTTATGGGTCGATATGATACGATCAGCGCCGCTCTTTTTCCACAGGTGAATGCAACGGCAAATGCGGGTAGAAGCAGGATCACGGAGTATGGTAATACCCCCCTTCCATCCACAACCGTAAATCCTGCGGACAACTATGCAGCCTCCCTTAATGGGAGTTGGGAGTTAGATCTGTGGGGCAAACTGAGAAGGGCGACAGAGGCGGCCCGCGCCGATATCTTGAGCCAAGTGGAAGGGCGAAGGGCCGTCATTCTCACTCTTGTCACCGCTGTAGCAAATGCCTATGTCAATCTTCGCGACCTTGACAAACAACTCGATATTGCAAGACGAACCGCTCAAAGCCGTAAGGAGGTTTACGATCTTTTCCAACTACGTTTCCAGGGAGGAGTAATTTCAGATCTCGAATTAAGCCAGGTCAAGTCGGATTATGAACAGACCCTGTCTACCATCCCATTTCTTGAAAAGCTCGTCAGCCGCCAAGAAAATGCACTGAGTGTGCTCATTGGACGCAATCCGACGCCCATTCCCCGGGGCAAAAAGATTGATGACTTTGTCCTTCCCACCGTACCTGCAGGCCTACCGTCAGAGCTCCTCGTCAAACGCCCGGACATTCGCCAGGCGGAGCAGAATCTCATCGCCGCAAATGCGAGGATAGGTATCGCGAGGTCTCTCTATTTCCCGTCAATTTCTCTAACTGGCGCTTTCGGCTTCTCTAGCATAGACCTGTCACTACTCTTCACTGGTGCAGCAAGAACCTGGAGCTGGGGCGTCCCTGTGTATGCCCCGATCTTAACAGGCGGCGCCATTCAAGGGCAGGTAAAATCGGCCGAAGCGCTTCAGCAGCAGGCACTCCTACGGTATCAACAATCAATACAGACAGCTTTCCGTGAGGTCGAAGACGCCCTTGTTGACCAGAAAAGGTCAAGAGAACAACTGGAGATTCAAGCCCGGCAGGTAGAATCTCTCCGCAATTACGCGCGCATTGCACGTCTTCGATTTGATAATGGATATACGAGCTACATCGAAGTGCTTGATGCGGAACGCAGCCTTTTCAACGCAGAGCTTTACCATGCTCAAACGAAGGAAGTTGTCTTCCAGGCACTGGTAAACCTTTACAAGGCAATGGGCGGCGGATGGGTTGTGAAGGCAGAGGGCCTGACAACGGAGTAGTCGGATTGTAGGGAGGATACTATGTATTTTATTACCTTTTCCAGGAAGATGGGCACAAAAGGAACAGAAATTGCTAAGCTCGTGGCGAAGGAACTGCAGTATAACTTCTATGATACAGAAGACATCGAAAGAAAAGCCGAAGAAATGGGATTTCTTGACGACATCAGAGAGGTAAACGGAAAGGTTCCGCCTCCGTTAAAAAGATTTTTTTCATACCGGCCTGAAATTTGCCTAGACCGCCTGTATGTCGTCATTTATGAACTCGCACGCCTGGGGAACGCAGTAATTCTCGGACGGGGAGGCAATATGCTTTTTCGGTCTCTCCCGTATGCGCTTCATGTCCGGGTAATCGCATCTCAGGACAAGCGTGTCCGCAATCTTGTGGAGAGGGGTTATACGAGGGAGGCCGCCATTATGGTCTTGAAGAAGAGTGATCACGAGAGAGAAAGTTTTATCAGGTTTGCCTTCCATCGGGATTGGCACAATCCTGAGCTGTATGATATTGTCCTCAATATGGACAAACTTACCGTCAATACCGCGGCTGATATGATCTTGTGCGCAGCCCGCGCAGATGAAGCCCAAGGACGCACCGATGATGTAATAACCTCCCTGGATATGATGGAACTTGCAGTAAGAGTGGGGACAGCCCTTGCAGAAGCCGGTTTCCCATCAAGTTACGTATCCGCGTTCGTTGATGCGCCGGGAAAAGTTCGGTTATCAGGGGTTGTACAAGTTCCCTGGGAAAAATCAGCCGCGGAGCGGACTGCGATAAAAGTCAAAGGCGTTGAATCCGTGGAAAACAAAATTGAGATAGCCAGCAGATAGAATTCCATTATTATAATATACACCGTAAGCTACTATCGAAGCTTAAAAAGAATGAACGAAAAGTCGATAAACGAAATGGTAATTATGAAATGCTAGATATGACTATCCGCTATGCCAAATCTGTAGCAATGGTAGTGTCTGCTACTTGAAAACTCAGTAAAAGGTCTTACCCGAGAGAATTCTTCTAGACCCCCGAGGATTTCCTTTCATATATTGTTTCTAAAATTCATCCAAGTAAAATTTTGATGCGTTTACATGTTGTGAAAATGAATCCATTAGATTTTAAGAGCTTGATCGGTAAAGATATTTCCAAAGATGATTTGAAAATTCTCATTAATTGAGTAATATTTTGTAGAATTTGACCGATATAGTTGATAAGTAATATAAGATATTAGATTATAGCTCTGCGGGTATTAAATCCCAATTATAATTACAAGGCACACGAAAATGCACGTTCCATTATCACTATACGAGAGTAAATACTGGAAATGGGCAGTAAAATTAATTAAGCTAATCGGCTCGGATATCATAATAGTGATAATTCTAGCCCTTTTGATAATATCCGCTTTGTATACCGAATGGACCCCGACGCAATCCTTCGAAAACAAAATATATGATGTGGCTTCCAACCTGAGGGACAAGGTTTCCAATTCTCCGATTGTGATTGTGGGAATAGATGACGAGAGTATTACCAATATTGGAAGATGGCCGTGGCCACGCCGATATATTGCACATATGATCGATATTCTGCACAGGTATGAAGCTAAAGTTATTGGTGTAGATATAATCTGTTCGGAAAATGATTTCAACCAGGGACTGCTCGAACTTCGTGATATTATCAAGAATATGGAGACTGACCCCGGTTTGCTTAAAAACGGTCAACTGAACAGTCTTTATTCCTCGTTGAGAGATACAGAGAAAAAAATGGATAATGATGCTGTTCTCTCATCATCCATTGCAGAAAGTAAAAAAGTGGTATTGCCATTCGTCTTTATGTTTGGCAGTCCAATCGACGGCATTGAATCCGTCATACCGGACTACCTGAAGCAGAATTCCGTTCCCATACCGATTCGTAAAGGCAGTATCCTGGCAAAGGAAATCATCCCACCTATTCCTGATTTTTCGTCTAAGGCCCTTGCCCTTGGACATATTAATGTAATTGCAGATACGGACGGAACGGTAAGGAGTGAACCCCTGCTGATATATTACGAAGGTCGGGCTTACCCGTCATTTGGATTGCAAGTGGCTTTAAAATACCTGAACTATGACATAAAAGATGTGAGTTTCACCAATAAATTGATATTTGGGAATAACAGTATCTCTACTTCTTATAATAACAGGATGCTTATAAGTTTCAGTAAAAGCTTCCCGTATTTCTCGTTCTACGATGTGGTCAGCAACAGGGTGCCTCCTGAGATATTCAAGGATAAGATTGTCATCGTTGCCCCGAGTGCGATCGGTCTTGATGCAATGCAGGTAACGCCAATCGGAGCTAACGTTCCCACCTGGGGAATTGTTGCCAATGTGGCTGACAATATCCTTACCAGAGACTATGTCATCCGTCCCGGTTGGGCATTTCCTGTTGAAATTGTGGTCATCATCCTTTTCGGTATTTTTCTGGTGGTTGTCATACCAAGGCTAAGGATGACACACGGTGTGATTGCCCTTCCGATAATTCTTGCAGTATGGATTGGAACGGGATTGTATCTTTTGCTTGGTTGCGGATACTGGATAAAGATCATTCACCCCTCACTGTTTCTTCTTCTCGGATATATAATAATTATTTCTATAGAATACTTTTTTGCAGGAAAGGCGAGGGAATACATTGAGGCTGACAATATAGAAACTAATACAATGTCGGGACTTTTTTTTCAGAGCCAGGGCATGCTCGATGTGGCATTTGAAAAATTTAGGGATTGCCCTGTTGAAGATGATAAGGTTAAGGAGCTTCTTTACAACCTGGGTCTCGAGTTTGAGATAAAAAGGATGTTTGATAAAGCCGTAGCTGTTTATGATCATATAGCTAAAGCAGGAAGCTTTAAGGATATAGCCGAAAGGGCAAATATCCTTAGGGCAGCAGGAGAGACAATTATTATTGGACCCAGCGTCGAGAAAAAGGATGCCACAGGACTCGTTGATAATGCTCAAACGAAACCAACGATCGGCCGTTATGAAATTACCAAGGAACTGGGACGGGGAGCCATGGGAACGGTTTATTTGGGCAAAGACCCCAAGATAAACAGGGAAGTGGCTATAAAAACGTTGAGATATGGAGAGATCGATAGCAAGCAGATTGAAGAGATGAAAAAGAGATTTTTCAGGGAGGCAGAGTCTGCAGGAAGACTCTCCCATCCTAATGTTGTAACCATCTATGATATTGGTGAAGACAATGACCTTGCATACATAGCAATGGAGCTGCTTGACGGGGTGGACCTTACGAAATACTGCCGTAAAAATAATTTGTTGCCCATTCGTGATGTGGTGACGATTGTCTCCTCAGTTGCTGATGCCCTTGATTATGCCCACAGCCGTGGAGTTTTTCATGGGGATTTGAAGCCGGCAAATATCATGGCTTTGAAGAGCAGATATGTAAAAGTTACAGATTTCGGGATTGCCAGGGTAGTAACGTCTAAGACTCCGACCGGCGCGGTTCCTGGTACATCGAGCTATATGTCACCGGAACAGATTGCGGGGCAGGATGTGGATGGTCGCTCGGACCTATTTTCTCTTGGTGCTGTATTTTATGAACTTCTCACAGGTGAAAAACCGTTCCAGGGGGGTAGCAGTGACGCGATCAAATTCAATATAACCAACTCTTCGCCTATTCCTGTGAAGGATCTGGCTCCGAATATCCCGGAACCCTATGTTGCCGCCATTGATAAGTTACTTGCCAAAGATAGAGAGGCACGATATCAGCAGGGAAAGGAACTAGTTTGTGACCTTACGAGAGCATGATCATTCGGACGTTGACCATCAAGGAATAGTTCTGTTCAGGGACGGCCTTACTTAAGAAGTTGTCGGGAGAAGAGGTTCAAATATTAAATATGAAGAATTTATTAACAAAAGCTCTTGGTACGGTTCCTGATGTAGACGTTCGTAAAAACTGGTAGCCTCAAGTTGCAGTTTTACATAAGGGAATAAATATGCAGATGTCGAAAGAAAAAGTTACAAGAAGACAAAAAGATGTGTCGCGATTATTGAGGGAAAAGAACCGGCATCGCAAGAGCCTGGTAAAAAAGATCAAAAAGAAATAGTCCTTGAAAAATGCAGACAGGCACGATTTTCAGAAATTCGGGGAAGGGGCCCTGACTGGGGAAATACAGAAAATAAAGAGAGACTTTTTAATATACATGGAAGCAATTAGTAATTTCGGTTCATACAAACTTGGACACGAGGGGAGTGTGATCAATTGTCTTACGTGATGTTTGCCGAATCTGATATAGGAAGAATAAAAGAAGAGGGATTAACTGTTAATCAGGTGTTGAAACAAATCGACCTTTTCAAAAAAGGTGTCTTTCCTGTAAAACTGAACAGGCCTTGCACAATTAATGACGGCATCATAATCATTTCCGAACAGGATCTTAAGTCAATAACGGCTTTGCATGAAGAAGAAGCCCGTAAGGGCAGGATGTTAAAGTTCGTGCCCGCATCCGGTGCGGCAAGCCGCATGTTCAGAGATTGGTACAGATACCTGGAGAAGGGCAATTATGATTCAGCAGAAGGTATAGGGTTGTCCGGCGACCTGAAAAAATTCGCATTTTTTAGTGATTTGCGTAATGTCATCTCACGAGATGGTGAGCATATTGAAAATATGATCAAAAACAAAAGATATGCCGATATCCTGGCTTATATTCTCACATCAAAAGGTTTGAATTATGGCAACCTCCCCAAGGCGATATTGAAATTTCATGCTTATCAGAATTGTAGTCGTACTGCCCTAGAAGAGCATCTGGTTGAAGCGTCTCTATATACAAAAGATGCCTGCCATGTTTGTCGAGTCCATTTTACAGTTTCCGAAGAGCATCAAGAAGACGTAGGTGATTATTTATCACGGGTTAAGAAGGATTATGAAAAGGATTATGATGTCAAATATGACATTACACTCTCCACTCAAAAATCCTCCACCAATACCATTGCCGTCGATTTAGGAAATTGCCCGCTTCGGGATCAACAGGGGAACTTTGTTTTCAGACCAGGTGGACACGGTGCGCTTCTCGAGAATCTGAATAGCATCGATGGAGACATTATATATCTAAAGAATATCGATAACGTTGTCCATGACAGGTTAAAACCGGTTACAACATTATATAAGAAGGCTCTAGGGGGCTATCTTGTCTTCCTTCAAAATGAGATTTTCAGGTTCTTGCACTTTATGAGTAAAAAGGAGCCGGACAAGGGTACTATTGCCGATATGATATATTTTTGTGAAGATAGGCTTAATATTGTTATGCCGCCATGGTTTGAAAATTTGTCCCTATCGGAGAAGTACACTTTTTTCTTTAAAAAACTCAACAGACCTATTCGGGTGTGCGGCATGGTAAAAAACGAAGGGGAGCCGGGTGGAGGCCCCTTCTGGGTAAATGAGGGAGATGGAACACAATCGTTGCAGATCATAGAAGAATCCCAGATTGATTTAAGGTCGCCAGAACAGAAGGCCATCTGGTCATCAGCAACACACTTCAATCCTGTCGATCTGGTATGCGGTGTTAGAGACTATCGATCCAGTAAATTTGATCTCTATGAGTTCGTCGATACAAATTCTTATTTTATCTCACAGAAATCTGAGAAGGGTAGAGACTTGAGGGCACTTGAACTTCCGGGATTGTGGAATGGGGCAATGGCTTTCTGGAATACAATTTTTGTCGAAGTGCCCATCGAGACATTTAATCCTGTGAAAACAGTTAATGATTTACTTAGGCAACAGCATATGCCCTAATACCTTTACAGAAGATGCAAGGTAGAAGTTCTTCGTTGTAATTTTAAATTTTGACTCGCAAAAAAATAAAGATTAGCTTGTAACGGAAAAAGGCATCAATATTTTACGATGTTTACTTCCCATCTATCGTTGAGTAGTCCATATATATCACGATCAATATCAAAATCGATCAAATAAAAATATCCTTCATCTCGTGCTATTTTAAAGGCAGGAAAACTTATGGTGCCCTTTGGGTTGTTGGTCTTTTCAGGAATTGAAAACGACAAACTGTTGAATGAAAAAGGGATATTCATGGCCTGAAGGACCTTCTCGATGACTGCTTTCCGAGTTTCCCCCTCTTCGAGGAAGATGGTCTCTGTACCGCTGTTTTTCAAATTATCAATGAACTGCTGGGAGATTTTTTTTGAGAGAATTATTATCTGTTTCTTCCCCCTTTTTACAGATAAATCAGCTTTTATAGAAAGGTTAAAACCTTCCTTGGTCGTGTCGAATACCCCCACTTCAGCATCTTTAACTATAGGATAATCAAGTTCATTAAGAAGTGCGTTTATTAGTTCTATGTTGGTGCCGGCGTTCAGTGTGGACACCTGAGGAAGCGTGTACTCCTCATCTGATGCGCTTACTACGCCATTTCCAACCATGATTTCTGTAATGATCAGGCCGTTTCTTTCGGCATATGTGATCAGAGGCTTAGGCAGGAGCTGGGCATTGTCCGTAACAAAGGACAGTCCTTGCAGATAAGGATTACCTTCGGTCGTCCTTTTCGTGATCATCCAGTCAACTGAAAGCTGGAGCGTGGGGCTATTCCCTGTGATGTAGGGTGTTGTCCTCTTTGTCATGGTATATTTATTCGAAGCGTTGATAATCTTTTGAAGAGTGGTGGCAGTATTCTCAAGGTCGTTGACTTTAATTGGATGATAATTATTCCAGTTTGTCCGGATCATATTTTTAAGGGTATCCGGTATACGATTAGAGAAATCCAACAAAATTATATTTCCGTCATCTAGTTCAACGGCCGGTATTGTGGTACAGTCAATAGTGACTTGGCCCACCTGGGGAATCGGAATATAATATTTGCCCGTTGTTATGAGGGCCCCGTTCATTCTGCCAATAACGTGCCTTATAACAGCCAAACGAGTTTCCGGAAGTGTAACCGTTTTTTCTTTGGATAAATCTTCAACCTGAGGGGGTGATTCAGCTTCCGAAACTTTTGTCTCTTGTTTGGCGATGATGATACTTCTTCGCGGAAGTCGTAATATCTCCCTGGGATATATCAAGTTAGGATTTTTAATGTCCGGATTTAGCCGTTTAATTTCATTTACGGTTTTTATAACCTCAGACAATTTTGTTATTTGAAATTGACGGATGGCAATTCGAGTTATGGAATCGCCTTTTTTTATTGTATAAGCCTCTGTCGGTGAAGAACCGTCCTTATCGGCACTGGCTGGTGGTTCTATATCTGGAAGAATCAATACTTGCCCTGGATATATTCTGTTTATATTTTTTATGTTCGGGTTGAGTTTCTTTATAATGGTAGACCGGTGCAATGTAAGTCCCGCTTGACTCTGCATTATGCCAAATAAAAAGTCACCCTCTTTTACTACATAGGTACGAGTTTTCATTTTTGAAGGGGCTGTTTTTTCAAATGAGAGATGGGCTGTATCCTCCTGTGCAAAAACTACCTCACATGTGGCAGTAAGGATAACCAAAGAAAGTAAAATAAGACAGAACGCCGGTAAACGGAAATTGTCCATAGTTATTCCTCATCATAATACTGCATTATTTTAATTATATAGAAAGCAGCTTTAATATAAGGTTTGATAATTTTTTTTCATTAGCATAATTAAACTATTGTGCAAAGCAAAATCTCATTATCATTGGATTAATACATATGAGGATTACAATATCCAATGCCGTACCTATTTTCTAATATCAGTGGTTGCAAGAAAGATCATAAGTGATATAATAAAATACTATTGAATATTCGATTTATTAAATGGGGATTGATCATGGTCGATATGGGGAAAAATCAAGATTTTATCAAAGAGTTCCAGGCAAGGTTTGAAAAAAAATTGAAAGAAAACGAAATATCAATGTTGGAATACTGGAAATCTCAGCTTGATAAATTGTTATCAATGAAACCTGATGGTATTGCATCGCTACAGATGCAAATAAAAAGAATCTCAGAGATGATGGATAAGAGAATCAATATAATAAAAAGGGAACAACATGATTGACATAGCGAATTTTTTATTTGAAGTGGGAATGTTGAAGAAGACCCCCAGAACAGGTTTTCGTTTTTTAGGTTCTGGTTGCGAATCAGTAGCTGAACATATTTTGAGAACCATATTTATCGGATATACCTTAAGTAAGCTGGAAACAGATGTAGACGAATTAAGGGTACTCAGGATATGCCTTGTTCATGATCTTCCTGAGGCAAGAACCGGGGATATGAATTATATGTATAAAAAATATGTGACCGTGCATGAAGAAAAAGCCATAAAAGAACTAACGGAGACATTGTTCTTCGGTGATGAAATCAAATCCGCCATCGATGAATTTAATGAAAAAAAGACAAAAGAAGCCCTTATTGCCCACGACGCCGACCAACTATCTCTTATCCTCCAACTGAAGGAATATGGAGATCTGGGGAATAAATATACCAGCGACTGGATTGAGTTTGCGAGCAAGCGACTATATACAGAAACCGCAAAGACGTTGGCTAAAAGTATTATTAACACTGATTCTTCACAATGGTGGTTCAAGGATAAAAGTGACTGGTGGGTAAATGGAGGCAGTAATAATACAAAATAGAAAAGAGAGTATTTCGTCAATAATACCTTGGCATGTGATGCAAACTTAGAAGTTAAATTAGCTTATTGCATTGTCTATTCTCATATCAGATTTAGTCTATCCCTGATGATAAAGCGCTTAATCTAATTTACCGCATATCTCCCACGAAAAATACTACGATGTAAAGCTGCGTTTCAATTTATGTGATTTGCTGCTTCATCTTTTTACAAAGCCTTCTATCTTCTATAATTTTGATGTTATATGAGTTCATCTTACTTGACAGTAGTGCAAAAATACCTTACATTATTGCCGCTTTTTAACAGCCAAGGAGAATAACTTACAATGGTCACAAAGAGAAAGAGAAGAACGGACGAGATAAAAGGAAAGAAGAAAAAGAAACGGATGAAAAAATCTCTTCTTTTTTTGATTATGACTACTATTATTGTATGTCTCATTCTTTTCTTTGTAATCCTCTTCGAATATGTGTTTCCACCGACTAAAAATAATGTTGCGAAGAAGGAAAAACAGGAGGTCATCCTCTATTTTTCCGATGCAAATGAACGATTTTTAGTTCCGGAAAAGAGATACATTCCTAAGGAGGAAAGCACCGAGGATAAGGCTAAGGAACTTGTTAAGGCCTTGCTGGACGGTTCTAAGACGAAGTTGACAAATACTTTTCCAGAAAAGGTAACTCTGGAAAGTATCAAAATAGATAATAAGCAAACGGCATATGTCAGTTTTGATAAAAATCTTATCAAGTTTCATCCAGGTGGCAGTGCTAGTGAAATGGCAACAATATATTCGCTGACCAACACCCTGACGCGAAATATCAGCAGCATAAAAAGAGTGAAGTTACTGATAGGTGGAAAAGAAATTGAATCTATTAAAGGGCACATTGATACAATGCAGCCATTTGGTATGAATAAAGACTTATTGGCGCCTGGCTCAAAAGAAGGATAGTATCGAGAAAAGGAAGATTCACACCTAGAATTGGCCTATGGCTTCAAAAGCGAAACTTTCGAGAATAAGAAATATCGGTATCGTGGCCCACATAGATGCTGGTAAGACTACTGTAACTGAGAGAATTCTTTTTTATACCGGAAGATTATACAAGATGGGTGAGGTTCATGATGGAGAGGCTGCTATGGACTGGATGCCCCAGGAACAAGAAAGAGGGATAACGATTACGTCAGCCGTTACAACCTGCTCCTGGGAAAATCATGAAATCCGTATTATTGATACACCCGGGCATGTAGATTTTACCATGGAGGTTGAGCGGTGCCTAAGAGTTCTTGATGGGGCATTAGTCGTGTTTTGCGCTGTTGGTGGCGTTGAGCCACAATCTGAAACTGTCTGGCACCAGGCAGATAAATATGGTGTCCCCAAGATTGCTTTTATCAATAAGATGGATAGAGTTGGTGCCGATTATTTTGCTACCGTAAATACGATGGGCAAAAGATTTAATTCAATACCACTACCCGTACAGATACCTTTTGGTCAGGAAGAGCATTTTAAGGGGGTTATAGACCTGATCAAACAGAAGGTAGTTACTTGGGATAACTCCACACTCGGATTGACTTTTACATTATCGGATATTCCCTCCGAAATATTTCCGCAGGCTAAAGCGTATCGGGAGAAGCTGATCGAATCACTTGCTGAAATGGATGATAATCTTGCGGAGAAATATTTGGAAGGGACCGAAATCCCAGATAAAGAAATCATACAGGCCATCAGGCAAGCTACAATTTCTCTAAAAGCGGTACCTGTTATGTGTGGCACTGCACTGAGAAACAAAGGTATTCAACCCGTACTTGATGCTATTGTTGATTTTCTTCCGTCGCCGGAAGATATCCCGCCAGTTAAGGGTATCAACCCCATGACTAAACATGAGGAGGTACGGCACAGCAGTTACAAAGAGCCTCTTGCAGCACTTGCATTCAAAATCGCACAGGATGAGGGAAGAAAGTTGAGTTATCTGAGGGTTTATTCGGGGCAGATGAAGGTGGGAGGTGATGTATATAATGCCAGTCTTGGAAAAAGAGAAAAGATTGCAAGACTCTTGAAAATGCATGCTAATAAGAGGGAAAGGATTGATAATTGTGGGGCGGGAGATATTGTTGCTGTTGTGGGTCTTAAAGAGACGACTACAGGAAATACTATTTGCGATGAATCTCATCCGATTCTTCTTGAGCCTATAGAGTTTTATGAACCCGTTATCAGTCAGGCTATTGAGGCCAAAACACCGGCAGATCAAGAAAAACTAACAGTAGCACTGGCCAAGCTGATGGAAGAGGATCCCACGATCAAGGTTAACTATAATGAAGAGACAGCTCAGACAGTAGTTTCAGGTATGGGGGAGCTTCATCTTGAAATCCTCACTGATAGGTTACAAAGGGAATTTAATGCCCGTGTCAATGTTGGTAAACCAAGGGTTGTCTATCGTGAAACAATTCAAAAAAGACTGGAGATTGAAGGTCTTTTTGAGAAGGAGTTGGGAGAAAAAAAACACTATGGACATGTTCGCTTATTACTTGAACCTAAAAGTAGAGGAGAGGGTAATGAGATTGTCAGACAGATAGATGAGACGGTTATACCTGAAGAATTCTATACTGCTATTGAAGAAGGTATTCAGGAAGCAACACTAAGCGGGGTAGTAAGCGGCTATCCAATCGTGGATGTCAGGATTATTATAACAGGATGGTCTTTTAGAGAAGGGGAGTCTACAACGCTCGGTTATAAAATAGCAGCCTCATCTGCCGTAAAAAGCGGATGTCAGCAGGCTGATCCTGTACTACTTGAACCGATCATGATGGTTGATGTCATTTCGCCCGGAGAATTTATGGGTGAAGTCATTGGAGATATAAATGCGAGACGCGGGGAAATTCAAGCCATTACCACAAAGGGAATGATAAGTGAAATAAAGGCTAAAGTCCCTCTGAATGAAATGTTTGGATATTCAACCGACCTGCGTTCAGCAACTCAGGGCAGGGCCACATTTTCTATGCAATTCTATGCATACGATAAAAGTTGATGATCTTGAAAAAAGTGGTAAACTGGGTAGAAATAGAAAGCTATATAAGCCGCAGTACGAGAGAGACAGCTGCACAGCATCATATTGGATGAACCAAAAAGGACAGCGATAATAAAGGCACTGGCTGTTTACATTTTGTATGAAATTTAAGATGAAGATTAGATTAACCTTAACACAGATTTCAGAGTTAATCTGTATGAGGCTTTATATTTAGGAGTGGACTGATTAAATGGCAAAAATAGATAATGAAAATGATTTTCATTTCAGAGCATTAGTTGCTCCCTTGCTCGATAAGGACAAACTGCTGAAAAGTATATTCCGCATAAGCACTCTTCTCACCGCACCATCAAATGTGGATGAAATCTTGACTAAAATTTTAGATGAGGTTGTCGATACAATAGGCTTCGACATGGGGATCATTCGACTTTTTGATGAATCGAAGCAATATTTGGAAACCAAGGTTGTAAAGAATTATAATCTTGAAGAGACGAAGAAGGCCTTTTCTGTTGCCCTGAATATTGACGAACATGATTGTCTATCAACAAAAGTGGCAAAGTCGGGTCAACTCATAGCCATCGAAGATGCGGCAACCGATCCTAGAATTACCGGAACCGACCGGATGTTGACAAAAATCCTTAATAAAGGCTCTATTATTTGTGCACCCCTGAAAATAGGTGATGAGGTGATCGGCACTATTGCCGCCTGGTGCAAAGAGGAGACTAACTTTTTCCTGGAGGAAATCAACCTTTTCTTAACATATGCAAGCCAGGTAAGTATTGTTATTTATAGCACGAGACTGTTTGAGACAAACGCGGAAAAAATTCGTCAGTTGATGATTCTTCAAGGAGCTGTGTCTGAGATAAACGTAAGTCGTGTTCTTGATAATCATATACTCGACATTCTTAATAAAACTGCACTAAAAATTGCTAACGCCGACAAGGTTCTCATATATTTCCTGGATATTGAAAAGGATCGATGCCTAATTACTGATGGTGGGAAAGTTTTTATTGAAGACAGAAAGGCTTATGATGAAAAGATAGGGAAAAGCATTATTAGTCAGGCGATGGATACTGATACCATAGTGGTTCGGCGTGAAACAGACGAGCCTTCGTCCACAAAATATCCCGTTTATGATGGCTACCCTTCAGAAATAGCCTTTCCCCTTTATATAAAAGACAAGTTTAAAGGGGCATTATATCTTGCTAAGCGATCGGGCAGCTATTCACAGGATCAAATTAATATCCTGGATATCCTAGTTAAAAATGCTGTTACTTCATATGACAACGCTATCATGCACTCAATACTTTCCCTCGAAGCGCAATCCCTAAAGACAGAAGTTGAAAAACTGAAGGAAAGGGAAGATATCCTCCTGGGCTTTCATAACATTATCGGCAAATCAAAGAAGATGACCGGTATTTTTCATGTGATCGAGGAAGTAGCCTCGCATAATACAAACATATTAATTCAAGGTGAAAGTGGCACCGGTAAGGAATTGATAGCCCGCGCAATTCACAGACAGAGCAATAGACATTCAAAACCATTCGTTGATGTCAATTGTGCTGCAATACCAGGGACGCTTTTAGAAAGTGAACTTTTTGGATATGAGGCAGGAGCTTTTACTGACGCAAGAAAAAGGAAAATAGGACTCCTTGAATATGCTAACGGTGGTACTTTATTGCTGGATGAAGTGGGGGATATGAGTATACAGTTACAGGTGAAATTCCTAAGAATGCTGGAAAATGGTTATATAAGAAGGCTTGGCGGAACAGAAAATATACCTATTGATGTTAGATTCATTTTTTCAACGAATATGGATCTTACCAAAATGGTAAGTGAAGGTTTATTCCGCGAGGATCTTTTTTACAGGATAAGAGTTGTTCCTATTATTATCCCGCCGCTTCGGGAAAGACCGGACGATATTCTTCTATTAGCACGGTATTATATAGAGGAGTTCAATAAAAAATTCGGTAAAAAAGTAAGGGGATTCAGTAAAGAAGCAGAGCAGATTTTAAAAGCCTATACATGGCCTGGCAATGTACGGGAGTTGAAGAATATTATTGAACGAGTTATGATCTTACAGAAATCCGGTACCACCCTTGCATCTGATGATCTCCCTGCCGAAATAAAGGTGGCCCTTGATCAGAGATATCTTAAAGTAGAAATTGAAAAATTTCTTCCCCTACTGTCTGCTGGTGAAATAAATTATACATTAATTACAGAGAAAATCATGAACGATATCAAAGAAAAAATCATTGAAAATGCGCTGGAAATAAGTGGTGGCAACAAGACTATTGCTGCAAAACAATTAAGCATTTCGCGATATAAATTTATCCGGGAGCAAAAGAAAATAGGTAAGCATATTAACTAATAATTAACAGAGATATGTGCTCATACTGCACATTAAGTGCGAATAACGCACATAATCTAAAGCCCTGCCTACTATAGGATTCTTTTATTTAAGGAGAGATGAGTTGTGCGGATATCGCACAAAAAAGTTTAAAAAGACAGCTTAATCCTACCAGATTATGTAATCGTTCGTATGACATCTATAAAAAATCACAATTGTAGTTTCTAACTTATTGATTTCTTTACTATCATTTTGAATCTTATTTTTATTTATTTGTAGCTGGGAGAAAACGTCAACTTGGCAAAAATATTGCAATACTTTAAGACAACTTAATAAAGAGACCTCTCGAGAGAGTAAGAAACCTTTAGGAATAATAGCCGATAGAGCAATCATGAAAGGTAGATCTCAGAGGTCTCATTAATTTATAATCANTTAAATATATATAAATGAAAAGGGAGGAAAAAGAACACAAAGAGCAAGAGAGAAATCAGGAAGACAGGTTTTCGAGTGTGGATTCTGATGAATACGGTTTTGAATATGATTTTTTTATTACTGAAAATAGTAAGATTATAGAAAAATCGTCAACCAAGTTTCAACCAATGGCAAGGGAAAAGACAGAATATGCTACAGACCAAAGTAAAACATTTTTTCTTCCTGATTTCTTTTCCCATGAAGATTAGTTCTGCTGACGTTGGAAACACTTTCTAATTTTAAATCGGTGGATGGTTTCCTTTCCCTCCTTTGCCATCCACCACCCCCTATGCTGATAACCTGAGAGGGGATGTTATTTCTTATTCCTTCCAGTTTATATATAGGTGGATGGTGTCCTTTTTCCCTCCTTTTAACCATCCACCTTTTTTTATCTCGAAGGAATCATTTACCAGAGTTTTCATATTATGCAGATGTTTAAGTATTAATTCGAAACGGAAATCTATGGTGAGTTTGAGATAAATCTCTCAACAATCTACCTCGGCATCGTCCCTTCAAATATTAAACCTAAAATATGCAATATCGCCATCGGCTAAGATGTAATCTCTCCCTTCAAATCGAGTAATACCACTTTCTTTTGCAGCAGATAAGCTACCCAACCGAATGAAGTCATTAAAATGAATGATCTCTGCCTTGATGAATCCTTTCTCCATATCACTGTGTATCTTGCCTGCGGCGGCTGACGCTTTTGTTCCAGTTTGTATAGTCCATGCCCGAAGTTCAGGGCCGACCGTGGTATAAAAGGTTATTAATCCTAAAAGATCATATCCTTCTCTGATGAGTTTCTGAAGACCTGATTCGTGAAGACCGAGTTCATTAAGAAATTCTTTTTGTTCATTTTTGGGAAGTTCTGTTATCTCTGCTTCCATATCACCACAGATTACAATTATCTTAGCCCCTTCTATTCGGGCAATTTCTTCAATTTTTTGAATATGTGAACTACCCTCCTTAAGGATAGCTTCGCTGACATTGGCAACATATAGCACCTTCTTAGCTGTTAAAAGATGAAGGTCCCTGACAATAAATTCCTCATCATCGTGAAGAACAATTTTTCTTGCAGGGGTACCCTTTCCCAGAATATCCTTTATATGAAGATACGTGTTGTGCTCTTTGCGTGCGAGTTTGTCACCTGATTTTGCGAGACGTTCGACTTTTGAAATTCTCTTTTCCAGTGTCTCAATATCAGCAATTATCAATTCAGTGTTTATTATATCTATGTCACGAGCAGGATCAATTGCACCGTATATATGAACAACGGATGGATGCTCAAAGCATCTTACAATATGTACAATGGCATCAACTTCCCTGATATGCCCAAGAAACTTATTTCCCAGACCTTCTCCACGGCTTGCACCTTTAACAAGACCGGCAATATCCACAAATTCCATAGAGGTATATGTTACCTTGGGGGGTTTTATAATTTGAGCGATTTTTTCGAGTCTTTCATCAGGAACAGGTACAATACCGATGTTGGGATTAATGGTACAAAATGGATAGTTGGCGACCTCGGCGCATGCGGCTGTCAGAGCATTAAAGATTGTGGATTTTCCTACGTTTGGCAAGCCTATAATGCCACATCTGAAACCCACTGTATCCCCCTTTGTTAAGGACCGGTTGATATCTACTATTTTTTTGTAAGAATTATAGAGACGGCAGAAATAATGTCAAGTCCTTTTCATGGAATCTCTTATAGTGCAGATACCATACTTACTTGGCGAGACAACGCATGTCACATTTCAAAAGTAAGGACTAATCAGAGGGATGTCGGGTATATACCCTTTCATCGGAATTGTTTGGGTACCTTGTAAAGGCCACCCGACCACGCCACGAGATCGTCCATGGAATGGGCTGCCAATAGCGACGTGTTTGCTTCGGTCAGATCGATTCCCAGATCCTCCGGAATCTGAACAAGCTTTCGCCTTCTCAAGTCTGCGGTCTCGTCTGCCTTAGCCTGCCTGTAGTGTGGTGCACTTGTGAAGATGGGCGATCCCTTTCTCGGAGACGATTTGGGTGACCGCATCGCCGTATATCATAACCGGCGGGACTTTAAGGCCGTCCCGCTTCATCAGTTCCCAGGCGTCAAGTTTGTCAACAAAGCACTGTATGCCCTTCGGCCCACGGGTCTCCAGTATCTGGACGACAAGTTTGCGGCCCCGGGGCATATCGCCTATTAGGCTGGAGCTGTTCCCGTACCGGTCAATCTGGAGTGTAGAGCCCACGAAAGCGTCCACGGCATAGTGCCCCACAGCTTGGCAGAATGCCCTGTTCGACCTAAGATTCCCGTCAGGTCCCACAAAGAAGATATCCGACCGGGACGAGACGTAGTCCTCCGTTCCTACCTCGGAACCAAAAGAATGGATTGATTCCACAAATCCCGATTCAATGGCCGGAATCATGGTGGGATGAGGATTGAGGGCCCAGTGCGTGCATATCTTACCCTTGAGACCGAGTCGTGCGGCATATGTAGGAAGGAGAAGCTCAATTGCCGCGGTGGCGTAACCGATTCCGTGGTTGAGAGAGCGCAGTCCGTATTCTGCATATATACCCTTGATTACCATCATGGCCGTAAGGACATGCACATCCCTGATCTGGGCAGGGTCACGGGTAAAGAGGGGCTCGATGTAGCATGGTTTTCCAGTGGGGATGACGAAGTCGACCCAGCCACCCGGAATATCGACACGGGGCAGTTTGCTCACAACCTTCTCTACTTGCGCCACTACGATGCCCTGTTTGAAACGAGTAGCCTCCACGATGGCAGGTGTATCCTCCGTGTTGGGACCGGTGTACAGGTTGCCGTTCTTGTCCGCCAGGGAGCCCACAACGAGCGCGACTCGAGGCGTAAGATCGAGGAAGTAGCGGGCGAAAAGCTCGAGGTAGGTATGAATCTCCCCAATCTGCATCTTTGATTCATTAACCAGTTGCGTTACCCGGACGGCCTGCGGTCCGGAAAATGAGAAATCAATTTTCTTGGCTATCCCCCGGACAAATATCTCGCAGTGGGCAGGCAAGGCTATAACCGACTGGACCATGTGAAGTCCGTTCACCTTAGCAGGATCGACCCTACAGAGGCAGTCGGCCAGAAACTCGGCCTGTTTTTGATTGTTCCCTTCCAAGGCCACGCGGTCTCCAGGGCGGATGATCGCCTCCAGGAGAGCGACCGCGCGGCAGGGATCGACGATCTTACCCTTACCCCCTTCCGTCAGGGATTTTGCCCCGGCCATCCGCGTCTTGTATTCCTTCTTGCGGCACTCCCAGTCTTCTCTCGCATGTATAATCTGTGCTCCCATATAATCACCTCCGGGGATATGAAAAAAATGGTGCCCCGCGCTTAATGTGCGGGACACCACTCTCATTCACAATACATAATTAGCTCGTCTTTGTGTGAAAGACGTGATCCAGATGTTCCTTGTCGGGCATGTCGCTTGCCGTCAACTTACAGATGATGAAATAGGCGATGAGGGATACGATGAAGCCCGGTATAATCTCATGGATGTCCTTCATGCCTGGAAGGTAAAATCGCAGGCCGAAGCGCCAGATCACGGTAGTGGCGATACCGATGATCATGGAATAGAAGGCGCCCTTCCCCGTTCCCCACCGCAGGAAGAGACCACCAAACACGGCCGGGAAGAAGCCTGCCGTAAACACGGCCCCCGAAAAGGCAGTAAGCTCCACAATACCGGCAGGAGGGTAAAGTGTAATAACGAAAACGATACCGCTGTAGATCCACATGAACCACTTCGTGTAACTTACCTGCACCTTTGGCTCCAAAGGTTTTATAACTGTCCAGATGTCTCCGACTAAAGCTGTGCCGACAATGATCGATACGGCTGCGTAGGAAGACATGCCGGCCGCGAAGAGACCGGCCATGACGATCCCCGTTACCCAGGGATTTCCGA
>PDVH01000077.1_pt1 | contig 26433 bp, 24 predicted proteins | sample 1369781 | NCBI WGS metagenome assembly PDVH01 (sample SAMN07795378, study PRJNA414565) | Alkali sediment metagenome, whole genome shotgun sequencing project. | isolation source: glacial lake sediment | place: Bosnia and Herzegovina: Donje Bare Lake | collected 2016-06
AGGTCATAAATGTCCCTCACCTTCCCCCTTCCCTTGAGTTTCAAGTTCTTAAACTCAGTGGTTGAAACAACTTGAGGTGTCATAGGAACCTCCTATAAATCCTCCTTCATCCCCCTTTACCCTCCGGGTCAGAGGCCGGTCTGGGTCGGAGACTAAAGGGGGAAAAGAGGGGGATTATTCAATTCGACTCATTGACTTTTTCTTCAAAAATGTTATTTTGTTTTACAAAATTTTCTTTTGCTTCCTTCAGAGCATGTAAGATGATTGGCAACAAAATCGGACATCGACTCGATCCTTATCTCTACGCAATTCTTAAAAATATTTTGGGAGATCATGGCAATCCCAACTTATTTACCTTAATGGGTTTTTTTGCAACCCTTGCCGCCTCCATCTTAATTCTCATGGGATTCTGGTTCTTCGCAGGATTGGCAATCATCCTTTCAGGTTTTTTCGACCTCTTTGATGGCGTAGTTGCCAGAAAATTGGAAAAGGTGACAGCACTTGGGAGTTTTTTAGATTCGGTTTTGGATCGATATTCGGATCTCCTTCTTCTTCTTGCCATCCTTATTCATTACTTAAAAAAAGGAGATCCTGGTCTTGTTATCCTTACTTCTTTTGTCAGTATGGGCACTGTTCTTATTCCCTATATTAGAGCCAAGGCAGAGGCACTACAAGTCCCGTGCAGCATCGGACTTATGGAGAGAGCAGAACGCATTATTCTCCTCTCAATAGGAACCCTTTTCCAATGGATGGAGCCAGTTCTCTGGATTCTTGTCATCCTCACCCATTTCACCGTGCTTCAGCGAATTTATTATGTTTGGAAAAAACTTCGCTCTTAAAAAATTAAATGCCAAATAAAATCCAAAGCTCAAATGTTAAATATTTTTGAGTTTCGGACTTTGACATTCATTTGACATTTGCCTGCCTGCCGCTGGCAGGGATTTTGAAATTTGGATTTTATCTTCCCTGGGTCATTTCATAGATTTCTTTAAGCAACATGGGTACAAAGTCCTTCTCTTGGAGCTTTCTGACCACCTTTCCTTTTTTAAAAAGGATTCCCACTCCCTTTCCTCCGGCAATACCGATATCTGCTTCTTTCGCTTCGCCTGGTCCATTCACCACGCATCCCATAATAGCCACTGTGAGAGGAGTGGCAATTCCCCTAACGTTTCTTTCGACCTTTTCTACAAGACGGGTCAGATCGACCTCGCAACGACCACAGGTAGGACATGAAATAATCTCAATGCCTCGCTTGCGAATATTCAAGGCTCTTAATATTGCGTAGCCAACATGAACCTCTTCCATTGGGTCTCCAGTTAATGAAACTCGGACTGTATCTCCAATCCCTTCACTGAGCAGGAGTCCAATGCCGATGGAGGATTTAACAATAGCCCCAGAACCCTTTCCGGCTTCTGTCACACCCAAATGCAGCGGATAATCCGATTTTTTTGAAAACAGGCGGTAGGCCTCCACTGTCCTCAAGGCACCTGAGGCCTTCAAAGAGACTTTAATCAGATGAAAACCGAGATCTTCCATCCATTCGATCGTCCGCAGGGCGCTTGAAACCATCGCCTCGGAAGTAGCTCCTCCAAATCGCTTTAAGAGGTCTTTCTCCAAAGAACCGGAATTCACTCCAATGCGGATAGGAATGGAATGATCTTTCGCCTTGATAACAATTGGCTTTAGGCGATCTCTTCCTCCGATATTCCCAGGATTGATACGGAGACCATCCGCTCCTGATTCTATTGCCATCAGAGCCAAGCGTGGGTGAAAGTGAATATCGGCAATGAGGGGAATTCGAATCTTTTTCTTTATCTCGGTAATCGCACGGACCGCTTTTTCATCCACAACAGCCACCCGAACGATTTCACAGCCTGCCTCTTCGAGACGTCGGATCTGATGGACAGTCTTTCGGACATCCCTCGTATCGGTTTTTGTCATCGATTGGACAGAGATGGGTGCATTCCCACCCACCTTGACAGGGCCGATAGAAATTTGACGTGTCTTTCTTCGCTCCATCGAATTTTATGGGAGGGGCTCTTCTGGAGACCTATGTGCCCTGTTCCCAGGAAGACAAATAGTGGGCTTGCTCTTTGGTCAGTTGATCGATCTGGATACCCATTGAAAGAAGTTTTATCCGAGCGATTTCTTGATCAATCTCGAGAGGAACGGAATATACTTTTTTCTCCAGAGTTCGATGATGCTTCACCAAATATTCAGTGGCAAGGGCTTGGTTGGCAAAACTCATATCCATGACNCTCGAGGGATGNCCCTCTGCAGNGGCGAGATTGATCAATCTTCCCTCTCCCAACAAATAGACCCTTCGNCCTTGTTTGAGTTGAAACTCCTCTACAAAATCACGGATTTTNCGTTTGGATTTTGTCACTTCGCGAAGCCCATCCAAATCGAGCTCCACATTAAAGTGCCCTGAATTGGCGATGATGGCTCCATCTTTCATCTTTAAGAAATGCTCCTTCCGGATCACATTGACATTTCCAGAGACCGTGCAAAAAATATCTCCTACTCCAGCCGCCTCGGCAATGGGCATCACCCGATATCCATCCATGACTGCTTCCAGAGCTTTTAGAGGACTCACCTCGGTGACGATGACATTGGCCCCCATTCCTTTTGCTCTCATCGCCAGTCCTTTCCCGCACCAGCCATAACCTGAGACGACAAAGGTGGCACCAGCCATCAATCGATTGGTGGCCCGGATGATCCCATCGATGGTGGATTGTCCTGTGCCATATCGATTATCAAAAAAGTGCTTGGTCTCAGCATCGTTGACAGCGATGATCGGAAATTGTAATACCCCTGTCGTCTCCATAGAACGGAGCCGGATCACACCGGTTGTCGTCTCCTCGGTTCCACCGATCACCCCTTTTATCATTTTTTCCCTTTTGGATGGAGAGAGACCTTCCACCCATTTTCGCACTGAAGGAGAAAGTTCTTTCCATTTCTTCAGAGCGACGAAGTGGAGGGAGGAGACCAAATCCGCCCCATCATCCATCGTGAGATTGGGGAAGTGAGACAAGGTCTTCTGGATGTGTGTATAATAAGTCTTACTATCCTCCCCTTTGATGGCAAAGACAGGAATGTTTAGTTCTTTAACCAGATAAGCGGCAACATCATCCTGGGTGCTCAAAGGATTGGAAGCGCAGAGGGCCAATTGAGCTCCGCCTGCTAAAAGGGTCCTCATCAACACAGCCGTCTCAGTGGTTACATGGAGACAGGCTGAAAGACGTATTCCTTTCAGAGGTTTTTCCCTTTCAAAACGGCTCCGGATCAATTTCGAAACAGGCATGGCCTTCTCTGCCCATTCCATCCGAAGTCGCCCCTTCTTTGCTAATGAGATATCCTTCACATCGTAATCCATAGTTCCCCCAAATATGAGTTCGTAGTATTTAGTTCGGAGTTCGGAATTCGGAGACTTAAAAAACTCCGAACTCTAAACTCCCAACTCCGAACTTCTTTAAAGGCCTGCGGCCTTTCTTAATTCTTCTGCCCGATGGGTGCTCTCCCATCTAAGATCAGGGTCATTCCGACCGAAGTGTCCATAACAAGCCGTCTTTTTATAAATCGGCCTTAAGAGATCGAGATATTTAATGATCGCCTTTGGCCTCATGTCAAAGTGTTCTCGAATGATCTTTGCAATCTTGTCAGGAGGTATCTTTGAGGTTCTTGAGGTATCAATCATGACTGAGACAGGCTGAGCTCTCCCAATGGTGTAGGCCATTTGAACCTCGCATTTTTCTGCCAGGCCAGCGGCGACCACATTCTTAGCAATATGCCTGGCCATATAGGAAGCACTTCGGTCCATCTTGGATGGGTCTTTCCCTGAAAAACAGCCTCCTCCATGACTGCCGACTCCCCCATAAGTGTCCACAATGATTTTTCTTCCCGTTAGACCACAGTCGCCTTTCGGTCCTCCAATCACAAAGCGTCCTGTCGTATTGACATAATATTTGGTGTTCTTGTCGCGAAGTTTCTCAGGAATAACTTTGAAGATAACCTCTTCGATAATCCCTTCCTTGAGCCTCTCATAGGGAACGCTTTCTGAATGCTGAGCAGCAATGACGACCGAATCCACACGGGTGGGCTTCCCCTTGATATATTGGATCGTCACCTGAGATTTTCCATCGGGTCTTAGAAAATCGAGGATCTTCTTCTTCCGCACCTCAGCCAATCGTCGAGTCAGCCGATGGGCAAAGATGATGGGCATGGGCATCAACTCTGGTGTTTCATCGCAGGCATAGCCGAACATCAACCCTTGATCTCCAGCTCCCTGCTCATGATCTTCTTTTTCATCCACCCCTTGCTTGATGTCGGATGACTGCTCATCAATGGAGGTGATCACAGCACAGGTCTCCCAATCAAAACCCATGGCCGAGTCATTGTATCCGATCTCTTTGATCGTTTCCCGTACAATGGACGGCATATGAACATAGCAGGAAGTGGTAATCTCTCCTGCAATAATCGCCATTCCCGTGGTCACCATCGTTTCACAGGCGACTCGAGATCCTGTGTCCTGAGCAATGATTGCATCCAGGATGGCATCCGAAATCTGATCAGCCACCTTATCGGGATGACCTTCGGTGACCGATTCTGAGGTAAACAAAAAGTCCGTCATTGCCATGGAATATTTCCTCCTTTTCGTACCGTTTTATGCTTTTGCTTCTTCTGTATAGTATTGGATAAAATCTTCGGGAAATCGTTTGGCCATCCAGCTTCGCACAAAACATTCAATCTCTGAGGCCGTTGAGAATTGGAATAATTGTTCGACTAATGATCGGGTTTCCTCAAATCTCGACATCCGAAGCACCTTCTTCACTCTGGGGATGGAGACCGGGTTCATGCTAAATTCATCCAAACCCAAACCTAACAGGATCAGGGCATAAGCCGGCTCTGCCGCCATCTCCCCACAAATAGCCACTGGAATCCCAGCTTGATGGGCAGATTGAACTACCCCTCGGATGATCCTTAGAATGGCAGGATGGAGGGGTTCATAGAGATAGGAGACATGTTCATTGATCCGATCGACGGCTAAAGCATATTGAATCAGATCGTTCGTTCCGATACTAAAGAAATTCACCTCTTGAGCCAAAAGATCGGCCGTGACAGATGCAGAGGGGATTTCGATCATCGCTCCGATCTCGATCTCCTGATCAAAGGGGATCTTCGCTTTCATTAAACCCTTCTTCACCTCTTCCAAGATCGCCTTTGCCTGTCGTATTTCCTCCATTCCCGAAATCATCGGGAAAAGAATCCTTAGCTTTCCATGGGCGCTCGCTCGCAAAATCCCTCTCAATTGGGTTTTAAAAATATCGGTCTCCTTCATGCTGAACCGGATCGCCCTCAACCCCAAGGCCGGGTTCATCTCATTGTTCTTCGAATAATCAGGAAGAAATTTATCGCCACCGATGTCTAACGTCCGGATCGTGGCCGTGGCAGGGTAAATATCTTCCACCAGACGTCGGTAGATTTGGAAATGCTCTTCCTCTGTGGGGAGATCTTTCCGATTGAGATAAAGGATTTCAGTACGATAAAGCCCAATCCCTTCCGCGCCGTGTATCTTGGCAGAAGAGATCTCCTCCACCATTTCAATATTAGCCTGGAGACGGATGCGAACTCCATCGCGAGTCTCTGCCGGCAGAGAGGCATACTTAAGAATCTCACGCTCGAACGATTTGGTCCGGCGTTTCCGTTCAAGAAAGGACTGAGAGACCTCCTCTGTGGGATTGATGACCACCCCTCCTGTTTCTCCATCGATGATCAAGGGGTCTCCCCCATTGATGAGGGAAGTCGCCACCTCAAGCCCCACCACGGCTGGAATGCCCAAAGATCGGGAAAGGATGGCTGTATGGGAGACTTTTCCTCCGATATCCGTGATGAACCCCGCGACATATTTCAGGTTCATCTGGAGCGTATCCGCCGGAGAGAGATCATGGGCGACGACAATTACTTTTCCCTTGATCTTGGTGATATCATCGTGCTTCTTTCCCAAGAGGTTCCGAAAGATCCTTGCCGCCACATAGTGGAGGTCGCTGCGCCGTTCCCGTAGATATTCGTCTTCGATAGCCTGGAAGGCAGCGTCCAATTTCTCCAAGGTGAGATCCAGAGCCCATTCCGCATTTACTTTTTTCTTTCGGATCGTATCCACCGTGTCCTGAAGCATCATCTCATCGTCTAGAATCATCAAGTGGACATCCAAAATAAAAGAATGCTTACGCACTTCTGTATCTAAAATCTTTTCTTTAATCTCCGTTAACTGATTCCTTGATTCTTGAATTGCGTTGAAGAACCGTTGGACTTCTTCCTCTACCTGTTCTGGATTGATTTGCTTCTGGGGAAGACGTACTTTTAATCGTTCGATTAAATAGGCCTTTCCAATAATGATCCCGGGAGAAGCCCCGATCCCTTGGATGAACTTATTGATCTGTTGTTGAACTGCCATTCCTATTCCTCACCGAATTTATTCTCAATCAATTCACCCAGGGTCTTGATCGCTTGGACCGAGTCTTTTCCTTCTGCCTTCAGCGTAATCTTCGAGCCCCTTGATGCGGCTAACATCAGAATGCCCATGATCGATTTCCCATTGACCTCTAAACCATCCTTCTCGAGAGTAATCTCTGAAACAAAGCGATTGGCCGTCTTGACCACGAGGGCAGCTGCCCGCGCATGAAGCCCTAAACGGTTTCGAATGGTGAAGGTCTGAGCTTCCATCCCGACGCTTACAGTCACCGATCCTATTCAACTATTCATAAAACGTAAAGCGATCTTTCGCAACTCTAAACTCATAACTCCTAACTCTTAACTTTTCTTTTTATCCACCCTTTTTTTGAGCACTTCACTGGCCAGATTGATATTTCTCTGACCATAATCCGTGATAAAAGCCGCCAAGGCTTCAAGATCCATATCGTTCTGATAGGTCGCTAATTTTAATAACATGGGAAGGTTCACCCCTGTGATCACTTCGATCTTCTTTTCTTCTAAGAATGAAAAGCTGATATTGGAAGGGGTCCCTCCATACATATCCGTCAGGATGAGTATTCCTTGTCCTGTATCTACTTTCCGGATGGCCGCAATGATTTTTTCCCGGATCTCTTCGGATCCTTCCTTTGGATCGATCGAAACAGATTGAAACTGCTTCAAATCTTCCCCCACGACCAACTGAGCTGCGCAGATCATCTCCTCAGCCAGGTGGCAATGTGTCACCACAACAACCCCCACCATCTCTTTCATCATCCCTTCTCCGCATCGCGGTGTTGTACCGACAGAAACACTCCCCTCTTCGTCAATTCATCCTGGAGCATCTCTGCCAATCGATTGACGATGACGATGGACCGATGTCTCCCACCGGTGCATCCCACAGCAATGGTCAAATGAGTTTTTCTCTCCCGTTCGTAGAGAGGGAGAAGAAAACGAATGAACTCTTGAACGTGTCGTAAAAATTCTTTTGTCTCTTCCCACTGGAGGACATATTCCGCTACTTTTGGATGATCACCCTTGAATCGTTTCAGCTCCTCAACAAAATAGGGGTTGGGTAAAAACCGAACATCCATCAAGAGATCCACCTCGAAAGGAATTCCAAAACTGTATCCGAAGGAAAGGAGGACGACTGTCATCTGGCTCGAGCCTCGCCCCTCTTGGGCATACTGTTGGATTTTTTCTTTCAGTTGATGGACATTTAATTCGGATGTATCAATCACCATATTGGCTATATCCCGTATGCCTTGGAGTCGTTCTCGTTCCAAATGGAGTCCCTCTCGGATGGATCCTCCCACCGCCAAAGGGTGTTGACGACGGGTTTCACTAAAACGCCTCATCAAAATGGGATTGGAGGACTCCAAAAAGAGGATTTCGATCGGATAACCTTCCCTCTTCAAACCTTGGATAATCCTTCGTGAATCCTCTAAAAAATCCTTTTCCCCTTCTGGTCCCCCTTGCTGTTGGGAGGAAGGATAGGAAGCTTCTCCCCGGATATCCTCCACCACTGCCACCTTGGAGATTTTTCCATCTGACTGTTCACAGAGTTCTAAGAATTTGGGTAAAAGAAGGATGGGAAGGTTATCGACACAGTAAAAACCAATATCTTCTAAGGCCTTAATGGCCGTTGTTTTGCCTGACCCGGAAAGACCACTGATGAGAATAGCCCGTATGTTTTTCACTCCACCTCACCCTCGGCCTCAAATCTGTCCCCTCCTCTTTCTTCCATCTTGCGGAGGAGTTTTTTCTCAAACTCCAACGCTGAATCGTATCCCATCACTTTTAAAAGGTGATTGCGGACGGCGACTTCGATGATGGTCGTCAAATTCCGAGCGGGCGTGACGGGAATTCTCAACATCGGAAGCTCCATGCCTAGGATGGAAAACTTTTCCTCCTCAAACCCCAAGCGGTCGTATTCCCGTTGGGTATCCCATTCCAACAGTTCCAGAACGAGTTCAATCTTCTTCCGTTCACGGATGGCTTCCACACCAAAAAGACTTCGAATGTTGATGATCCCTAATCCTCGGATCTCCATATGGTGTTGGATCACTTCAAAACCACTCCCGATCACGGAAGAGGGAGATCGCTTCTGGATATGAACCATATCATCCGCCACCAATCGGTGCCCCCGAAGAATAAGATCCAATGCACATTCACTCTTCCCAATCCCGCTTTTTCCTAGGATGAGGACACCTACCCCATAGATATCCATGAGCACACCATGAAGGCTGCTAGTGGAGGCGAGTTTCTCTTCTAAGAATTTGGTGACCCGCTCAATGAAGTCAAAAGAACGGAGATTGGTCCGAAATACAGGAATTCCCTTCTCATCGCCTTCCCGGAGGAGGAGCTCGGGGATCTCTAAGCCCCGGGTAATCACTAAACAGGACAACGGAAGGCTACAGATCTCATGAATCACCTTACCCTGTGTCTCAGGAGGCAGCGTTTTAAAGTAAGCCATTTCTGTATTTCCGATGACCTGAAGGCGTTCTGGATTGATGAATTGGATAAAACCTGTCAAGGCCAATCCCATCTTTTGGACCTGGGAATGGGTGACTTTCTTCTTAAGCCCTTTTCGACCAGCCATGAGGGTTAGTTCCAAATGGTGTTCTCGATCCTGCTCCAATTCTTGTACAATGAGGCTGTCCATCGACTAATATTTCTCATCCTCTTCGGAGATAATCTGGAAAAGCTCTTTCCGGGATGGAGCCTCTATCAATCTCTTTTTGAAAGAAGGCTCTTTTAATAGGGTGACGATACGACTCAGAAGTTTTAGGTTATCGACAGCCGAATTTTCTGGCGCCATGACCAAAAAGAAGAGGTGGCTGGGTTTTCGATCAATGGAATCGAAATCCACGCCCGGGGCTGAGCGACCAAAAGAGATAAAAAATTTTTTTAACTTTTTCAATCGGCCATGGGGGATGGCAATCCCTTCTCCAATTCCTGTCGATCCAAGTTTTTCACGATCCAAGAGCACTTGAAGTAGCTCTTCCCCAGAGGTTGCTTTGCATGGTTTCACCAAGACACTGGATAACTCCTTCAAAATGGATGCCTTATCTGTTCCCTGTAGGTCCGCAATCACCCATTCTTCATCCAGATAATCCATGATCTTCATCATTCCCCCTTGAGCACTCCCCTATTTGGGATGAGGTTCCACCCATTCATAACTCCCGTCTTTAGAGCGATAAACGACGTTCATCTGCCCGGAATCCGAGTTGATAAATACTAAAAAATCTTTTTTTGAAAGAGTCAACTGAGAGACCGCTTCCTCAAGAGACATGCGTTTGGCAATGGTATGCTTTTTCTGGATGAAGGAGGGGGATTCTCCTTCTTCTTCCCCTCCCCTGTCTTTTCCACCCCGTTGGAGGGGTCCCTTTAAAAAAGAAGGGTTGGACCTCTTTCGTCTTCCCTTCTCCCTCCATTCACGAATCTGCCGCTCCATCTTCTCCACCATTTGATCAATCGCAGCATAGAGATCGTTGTCCCTCCCCTGGCTATTGAAAGTCCCTCCATTTCCAATGATGGTAATCTCTGCAATATGCCGAAATTTTTCTACTGCTAGAACGACATGAACCTCCCTTGGGTTCTCAATATACTTTTGTAGTTTCTGAACCTTCTCTTTTACATAAGCCTTGACCCCTTCGTCGGTCTCCATATGTCGAAATGTCACCGCGACCTGCATTTGTCAACTCCTTCTCTTCGTCGAATATCATTGGATTCATTGTAAATAGCACCATGCAAAATATTTTTGGGGGATCAAACGATCTTCCTCCGTTCGTTGGAGGAAAGAATCTTCATCATCTCCCGATATTTCGAAACCGTTCTTCGTGCTATATGGATATTCATCCCCTGAAGAATCTGGACCAATTTCTCATCGCTGTAAGGTTTTTTCGGATCCTCTTTCGCGATGATCTCCCGAACCAGATTCTTGACGCTTTCCGAAGCCATGGTTTCCCCTTGAGTGGAGGTGATTCCCGCATTAAAGAAGAATTTTAATTCATAAATTCCCTGAGGGGTATGAACATATTTGTTGTGAGTGACGCGGCTAATGGTGGATTCATGCATCTGAATATCTTCCGCCACATCACGCAATACAAGGGGTTTGAGAAACTGGATCCCTTTATCTAAAAATTCTCTTTGAAATTTGACGATGCTTTTCGACACTTTGTAAATGGTCCTTTGTCGTTGATGGATGCTACGGATCAGCCAGAGGGCAGATCGGAGTTTCTCTTGAATATATTTTCGATCCCCTTCAGGGGCGAGACGATTACCGTTGAGGATATTTCGGTAAAGGGAATTGACCTTTAGCATCGGGATCCCGTCATCGTTTAGATAAATGACATAATCCCCTTCGACTTTATAAACATAGACATCAGGGATGATCTCTTGAATCACCTCTCCTCCATAGGCCTTTCCGGGTTTGGGATCCAATTTGGAAATGAGGTGGGCTGCACGGTTCACTCGATCCAGAGACATCCCTAACCGTTTAGCAATCGCTGGATAATTTCGATTTTTCAATAGAGAGAGATGTTCGGAAACGATTTTCTCTGCGATGGAATCTCGAGGATTTATCTGCTCCAGTTGAATGAGGAGACATTCTTTCAAATCTCTCGCTGCCACTCCTACCGGATCGAATTGCTGAATTTTTCGTAAGACCCTTTCCACCACCTCCATCGGAAGATTGGTTTCTGAACAAATATCCTCCAATGAAATCTTCAGATATCCATCTTCATCCAGATTTCCAATGATCCATGTCCCGGCTTCATGCTCTTCCTCTGTGAAACGTGAGAGTTGGAGTTGCCAATGAAGATGATCAGTAAGGGTTGTTCTCTTCGTGAGGAAATTTTCAAACGAGGGTCTTTCTTCCCCATCCGGAGAGCTCGGAGAACTCTTCTGGAATGGGGTGAGGTTGGAATTTTCTAAATAGTTCTCCCAATCGAACTCATCTGATCCCTCCCCATTCCCTTTTACCTCTTGTGTAACCTCGGGTTCTGGGGGAGTTTCCGCTTCCCCCTGTTCCGCCGCCACTGGGGCTTCGCCTTCTGCAAGCTCCCTCCCCTCCTCCTCCTCTTCCAGGAGTGGGTTCTCCTTCATCTCCTGGCTGATCATGTCGACCAGTTCCAGGCGTGTTAATTGGAGAAGCCGGATCGCCTGCTGAAGCTGAGGGGTGATCACCAACTGTTGGACGAGCTTGGGCGCCTGTTTGAGCTCTAAGACCATTTCACTCCCATAACTTCCCCTGTGCGGGGTGATTTACTTCCTTTTTCTCATCCTCTTTGCTACGGGGCCTTCTCCCTAACTCAAACCCATCTCCCAAATAGATTTTTTTCGCCTTCTGGCTTTGAGCAATCTTTTCGGGGATTCCTTCTTCCAGGATTCGTCCCTCATTGAGGATATACGCTCGGTCACAAACTCCCAATGTTTCTCGAACATTATGGTCTGTAATTATAATTCCAATCCCCTTTGATTTCAATTGACGGATAATGCTTTGGATATCCAATACAGCGATGGGGTCAATCCCTGAAAAAGGTTCATCCAAAAGGATAAAAGAAGGTGAGAGCACCAAAGCTCGCGTAATCTCTACCCGCCTGCGCTCTCCTCCTGAGAGGATATAAGTCTTCTGCTTTCGGAGGGAGGAAAGTCCCAACTCGTTCAAGAGTTTCTCCAACCTATATTTCCTCTCCTCTTTGGAGAGAGGGAGGGTCTCCAAAATCGCCATCAGATTCTCTTCCGTCGTCAGCTTTCTAAAAACCGATGGCTCCTGAGGAAGGTACCCAATCCCTTTCCTCGCTCGTAAATACATGGGGAGGGAAGTAATCTCCTCGTCGTTGAGATAAATCTTCCCACCATTGGGTTGATACAGCCCGACGATCATATAAAAAATAGTGGTCTTTCCTGCACCATTGGGTCCCAACAACCCCACCACTTCTCCCCCCTGGATCTCAATACTGGCTGAATCTACAACCTTCTTATGGCGAAACGACTTGGTTAAATTTTCACATAAAAGGCTTGACATGATTTTCCCTACAATTAAGAGTTATGAATTATGAGTTTAGAGTTTGCTCAATGATTAACTTTAACTCTTAATTCTCAATTCTTAACTCTAAATTATTTCTTCTTCTCTTCTTTGGATTTCCTGCTTTCACCTTCCTCTTTCGGCGGTGGGGTGATGCTCGTGCTGACCCGACTCCCTTTTCCCCCTTCTACAACACTTCTCTCCTCTTCTACGTAAAAGGTGATTCGTTCCCCTCTGATCACATTGGTCCCTTCACGGACCACTGCTTCTCCATCCAGCACCACTTTATTCTTATCCTGATCAAATGTAACCTTTTGGCCAGTGGCCCTTCGATCCAATTGCACGACCTTGACATTTCCAACCGCTATAATCTCCTTCAGCTTTTTCGTATTTGGGTCATAGAGGATGGTCAATGTGTTGGCATGGAGTGTTGTGTCTTCTTGCTTGGCCACCACATTCCCTTTAAAGGTGACCTTATTCGTTTTCTGGTCAGCCTCAACAGTATCTGAGGTGATATCAATGGGAGCGCGGCTGGCCGTAAATCCAAAACCCTTTTCCGTCTGGAGCCCTTTCCCTCCGCTTTTCCCAGTGTCCTTTTTCCCCTGGGCTTCTGCGGATATGGAAAAAAGAAAAAGTGAGAACAGAATGATGAGAAAGCTTATTCCCCTGTGTGGGTTCATACCTTTTTTCTGCCTCTCAATTGAGTCTTCACTTGGCTGAAAATTTTAAAGGTCTTGGCTTCCATATCTACCAACATCCCTTTGCCTGTCAGTCGAAGCTGCTCCCCTTCGATCTCCACGGGATCAGAGGTACTCACGATCTTCGCCGCATGGCGATATGAAACGGAATGGGTCCTGAGTTGATATCCATCGCTCGAGGTGAGTACCACATCGCCCACCAACTCCACATCTTTCGAGTCTTGATAAACCTTTCCTTGCTTTCCAGTGAGGAAGAAAGTCCGTCCTTCCTTCGTAAAAAAAGTTGCTTTTACGTCCTCTAAGACCATGATGTTCTGTTCTTGGTATTGGTGAACAGATTTTGCCTCCAATTCCCAAGTCTTTTGACCGTGTTTATCTTCGACAAACCGAATCTTTTCCAGTCGCATGTCAGCGCCCCCGGTGGAAGCCTTAGGAAGATTCTCTACGGCTTCCGAAGTTTTTCTCGCCCGGAGGTTCCCCCAAAGACTGATGAGGACGATTCCCCCAATCAACACAATCGATAATAAGATGATGATCTTTGCCTTTTTCATAAAGTAGTTCTGAGTTCGTAGTTCGGAGTATTATTGTCTCCGAACGCCCTGCCTGCGGCAGGCAGATCACTCCGAACTATTCACACCACGCCCGCTTTCAGGAGATCGTGGAGATGAATGATCCCTACAGGAACTTTATCCCCCGCTTTGTCAAAGACAAAGAGAGAGGTAATGGAATATTCCTCCATCCTCTGTACCGCTTTGGCAGCCAATGCATCCTTTTCGATCCACTTCGGATTTCTCGTCATCACTTCAGAGGCTTTCCGATTGAAGAGATCACTGAATTTCTCTAAAGCACGCCTCAGGTCCCCATCCGTAATCACACCCACGAGATGCCCCTCTGTGTTGCAGACTGCCGTCACCCCCAATCGTTTTGAGGTAATTTCAAAAACTGCATCCTTCATCAACGCCTTCTCCAATACCATTGGAAAAGCCTTTCCAAAATGCATCAGGTCTTCCACCTTCAGGAGAAGCCTCTTTCCTAATACCCCACCTGGGTGGAGAATAGCAAAATCCTCTTTCTTAAAATCTCTTTTTCCCATCAGAGTGACAGCCAAAGCATCTCCCAAGGCAAGGGTTGCTGTGGTACTGGATGTGGGGGCCAATCCCAATGGATCAGCCTCCTCTTTGACATGGATATCGAGGTTGATATCTCCGGACTTCGCCAGAGTGGATGTCATATTTCCTGTAAGGGTAATCAACCGATTTCCATATCGCTTGATGAGAGGGAGGACCTCTAAAAGTTCTCGAGTCTCTCCACTATTGGAGATGGCAATGATCAAGTCCTCCTTCGCCAACATCCCAAAATCTCCATTCAATCCCTCTGCCGGATGAAGAAAAAAAGATGGGGTCCCTGTGCTAGCAAATGTGGAAGCGATTTTCCGGCCTACCAGGCCAGATTTTCCCATGCCCATGAGCACCACTTTCCCTTTGCAGTGATAGAGCAACTCGACTGCTCGTGAGAAATTCTCATCAATCCGTCCAGCCAAATCGAGGAGAGATTGTGCTTCCACTCTTAATACCCGTTTTGCTTCTTCCACAATATCCAATGACTCCTGTCTCCTTTCTGAATCTTAAACGTCTCTTATCGCTTTCACCTTTGAGCTTTCGGCTTTAAGCTTCTGTTTTCTCCCTTTTACCCTTGAACGCTTCCCCCGATGAAGCGAAGCCCTGATGAATTCTCTGAAAAGGGGATGGGGATCCATGGGCTTTGATTTAAATTCTGGATGGAACTGACATCCAAGAAACCAAGGATGGCCTTTTAACTCGACGATCTCAATCAACTCCTTATCAGGAGAAACGCCACTGAATACCATTCCAACTTTTCCTAAAATATCTATATAGGTATTATTAAATTCATAACGATGCCGGTGTCGCTCATTGATCAACTTCTTATTATAGGCTTCCAGTGCTAAACTTCCTTCTTCGAGCCGACAAGGATAAGATCCCAACCTCATCGTTCCACCTTTTGGAGTATCAGAGGACCGTTTCTGGGTGATTTGATCCCGATCCACCCACTCCTCGATGAGATAGATCACTGGGTGGGGAGTATGGGCATCGAATTCCTCACTGTTCGCTCCTTTTAGACCGGCACAGTGCCTCGCAATCTCGATCACAGCACACTGCATCCCCAGACAAATCCCAAAGTATGGAATCCTTTTCTCTCTGGCATATTGAATCGCTTTGATCTTCCCTTCAATCCCTCTTGTTCCGAACCCTCCGGGGACGAGAATGCCATTGGCCTCTTTAAGAAAACGTTCTGCCCCCTCCTTCTCAACCACCTCTGAATCCACATATTTCAGATTGACTCTAGCATCATTCGCAATGCCTCCATGAATCAACGCCTCGGTTAAACTCTTATAGGATTCGACCAAGCCCACATATTTGCCCACCACAGCGATCGTGGTTTCGAAACGGGGATGTTTGATCTTTTTGACGACCCGATCCCAACCCTTTAAATTCGGTCTCCCTGTCCAGATATTAAGTTTCTCAACAATCTTTTCATCCAGTCCTTCCTGATGAAAGACGGTGGGGACTTCATAAACCGTCTCCACATTTTTGGCTGTGATCACCGCATCTTTATCCACATTGCAGAAGAGAGCGATTTTTGCTTTAACATCAGGAGAGAGCAATCGGTCGGTTCGGCAGAGGAGAATATCAGGCTGGATACCTATTTCTCGAAGTTCTTTCACACTATGCTGAGTCGGTTTGGTCTTTAACTCCCCGGCCGTTTGAATATAAGGCACCAGGGTCAAGTGAATGTAGAGCGTATTTTCCCTGCCCACATCTCCTCGAATCTGCCGAATCGCTTCTAAAAAAGGAAGGCTTTCAATGTCTCCGACGGTCCCACCCACCTCGACGATCACAATATCTACATCCTGGGCCAGATCGAAGACCTTGGACTTGATCTCATCAGTGATATGGGGAATCACCTGGACAGTGCCGCCCAGATAGTCTCCCCTTCTCTCTTTGGAGATGACTGAATCATAAATCTGTCCAGTGGTAAAATTATTTTTCTTCGATGTCTTGACATTGGTGTAACGCTCGTAGTGTCCTAAATCGAGATCTGTCTCTGCTCCATCATCGGTCACGTAGACTTCTCCATGTTGGAAAGGATTCATCGTTCCTGGGTCTACGTTGATGTAAGGATCGAACTTGAGAAAATTGACTTTCAACCCCCTGAGCTCCAGGAGGGACCCAATCGATGAAGACGCCAATCCCTTTCCCAAAGAGGAGACGACACCCCCGGTAGTAAAAATATATTTTGTCTTTGTATTCGCCAAAAAATTTCCTCCTTCTCCCTCAACACGAACCACGGGGATTTAAAAATCTTTCGACCAATTCAAATCCTTTTTCTATTAAGATTCCAGACCGACCTGCAGAAACTTCATCAAATGTTTCTCCATGGAAGGATGTTGCCCCATCCTCATTGGAATAAATGACATAGGGAACCGGATCGGCGGTGTGCGTTCTAACGGAAAGAGGAGTAGGATGATCGGGAAGAACCAAAACCTTATACCTTCTAAAATCCTTCATCCCTTCTAAGATAGGCCCCACAATCTTTTCGTCAAACGCCTCAATGGCTTCGATCTTCAATTGGGGGTTTCCCATATGACCTGCTTCGTCAGGGGCTTCAACATGGACATATACAAAATCTTTTTCTTTCAAACCTTTCATTGCGTACTGAGCCTTCCCATCATAATTCGTATCGAAGTATCCTGTCACACCAGGAACCTCCAGCACTTCCAATCCCGCTAAAATTCCGATCCCCTTGATCAGGTGGACGGCTGAGATCACGTAACCATCCATCCCAAATCGTTCCTTCAGGGTGATCATCCGGGGAGAGCGCCCCTGTCCCCAGAGCCAGATGGAGTTGGCAGGAGGGAGTCCTTTTGACTCCCGGGCAAGATTGATAGGGTGGCTTTTGAGAAGCTTTTGGGATTCGTTCATCAAAGCAAGAACAGGCTCTTTCATCTGAGAAAGTAAAGTTGTTATTTCCTTGCCAATGATGTCATGAGGTGGGGTGAGTTCAAGTTTCTCCAGATTTGAAAATTTGGCCGCTCCATTCTTCAAGACCATTAAATGCCGATAACTCACCCCTGAATAGAATCGGATCTCATTCGTTGCCATCTCCTTGTTCAAATCAAGGATAACCTTCTTTGCCTCCCCATCCGTGATGTGGCCGGCAGAGAAATCTTCCATCACGATTTTGTTCCCTTGGAATTTTAAGGTCACCAGATTACATCGGAAGGCAATGTCATCGTCTGCGAGTTTGACGCCCAGGCTGGCGGCTTCTAAGGGACCTCTACCAGTATAATAACGAATGGGATCGTACCCAAAGATGGAGAGGTTGGCGATCTCGCTCCCCGGATTAAATCCGTCGGGGATCGTTCTGACCAAACCGATCTCTCCCTGTTTAGCCATCCAATCCATATGGGGGGTCCTCGCCACCATCAATGGGGTCCTTCCCCCAAGACTCTGAATCGGGTAATCTGCCATCCCATCCCCAACAATGATTACATACTTCATCTTTTCAGGCATTTCCTAACATCCTCAAAACCTCTAAATATACCAAAAACTTACAAATGTCAAATGAAAAGCGAAAATTGAAAGCAAAAGGCATGCCAAATTTTTGGAAAGGTTGGAGGTTCACCCTTTAATCTTTGGAAGGATACTCTCTTTTATAGTATGGACCACCCGTTCCATTTCCATCCTGTTTTCCTTATTCTGGCTATGCAGAGGGATTTTCAGACGCCCCCTCAACTCTTTTTCCTCAATTCCCATTCTCATTGCCTCTTTAAGATAAGATTCTGGAAGTTCTTCTTTCAATTCGATCCCGTTCATCACTGCCCAGGCTAATGTCCAAGCCCGAGCGACATTAGAAATGTTATACCCTCCTCCCCCTAACGCCACCCACCTTGGAGCCAGGTCTTTGATTCGCTTAAGGACTTTTTCATACCCCCGAATGGACAAGCGAAGGTTTGTTAAAGGGTCATCATAAAACGTATCGACTCCTAATTGAGTAACGACCACATCGGGTTGGAAGGCATGGATAAGTTCTGGAACCACTTCTTCAAATGCCCAAAGGTAGATTTCATCTCCTGTAAAGGGAGGGAAAGGAAGATTGACAGAATATCCCTCTCCTTCACCTTCCCCAATCTCATACTCAAAACCAGTTCCAGGAAAGAGCGTGTATCCAGTCTCGTGGAGTGAAATCGTCAAAACCTGCTTGGTCTCGTAGAATGCCTTCTGAACTCCATCTCCATGATGAGCATCGATATCAATATAAGCCACTCTTTTACCCCGGTTTAAAAGTTTCATGATTCCGATGACAGGATCATTCATATAACAGAATCCAGAAGCCCGTGACCTCATTGCATGGTGAAGTCCACCAGCGATGTTGAAAGCGATCTCTCCCTTTCCATCGACCACAAAATCAACTGCCTGGAGTGTTGCTCCGGTCAGGAGAAGGGACCAATTAAAAAGGCCCGGAAAAAGGGGGTTATCTCCTGGTCCCAGTCCATAGGCATACGCGTCTCCCGGCAGAAAACCTTCATTCGCCTGCCTCAATATATTCAGATATTCCTGACTATGGAAAATGGCTGCATTTTCTTCTTCAGCTTTGAGGGTGGAAATGAATTGAACGGAAGGAAGATTTAGGAGCCCGTAGGCTTTGATGAGTTCATAGGTCAATTTGAGCCGTATGATTCGAAAGGGGTGGGTAGGTCCATAATCATAATCGAGATAGGCATCGGTGTAGATAAAGGCAGTTTTCATGATTTAGTGTTAGAGGCTAGTGATTGTGATGGTGGGAAGAAATCTTGATTAACCATCACCATTCACCAATTAGAGATTGAGGTATTTCAACACCGCTTCTTTCTTGGGAGGGAGTGAGACAGGTTTTTGAGAGACTCGAATAGCAACATCCGGATCCTTCAGACCATGTCCAGTGATGGTCAATACCAGCACATCTCCTTTCTTAAAGAAACCTTTTCGATTGAGTTTCAACACACCTGCCAAAGAGGCTGCAGAGGCAGGTTCGCAGAAGATTCCTTCTAGACTCGCCATCATCCGATAAGCCTCCAAAATCTCTTCGTCGCTCACGATATCGATCAAGCCTCCAGATTCATCACGGGCTGCCACAGCCTGCTTCCAACTGGCAGGGTTCCCAATCCGAATGGCAGTGGCAATGGTTTCAGGCTTCTCAATGACTTTCCCTCTGACAATAGGTGCTGCTCCTTCTGCCTGAAATCCTAACATCTTTGGAAGTCCTTGAGCCCTCCCTTTCCCCCAATATTCCTTGTATCCTTTCCAATAAGCGGTGATATTTCCTGCATTGCCGACAGGAAGGCAGTGGTAAGTGGGAGTAAACCCCAAGTGGTCAATCACTTCAAAGGAGGCTGTCTTCTGGCCTTCAATTCGATAAGGGTTGAGGGAGTTGACCAAGGTGACGGGTTCTGTCTCAGAAATGTCTCTGACGATGTGAAGGGCCTCATCAAAGTTTCCTTTGATCTGGATAACCTGAGCGCCATGAGCCATTGCCTGAGATAACTTTCCGAGGGCGATCTTTCCTTCAGGAATAAGAACAAAGGCTTTCATGTCCGCTTTGGCAGCATAGGCAGCTGCAGAGGCAGACGTGTTTCCTGTGGAGGCACAGATGACCGCTTTCGAACTCATTTCCTTTGCCATAGAAACCGCCACGGTCATCCCTCGATCTTTAAAAGAGCCCGTAGGATTGAGACCTTCATATTTAAAATAGATATCAATCCCTGCAGTCACTTCCTTCTTGATTCGAGAAGAAGGGATGAGCGGCGTATTCCCTTCGAGCAAAGTGATGATACATTCCTCTTCCCTAACAGGCAAAAAATCCCAATACTCTCGAATCACCCCACGCCACATGATTTTACCCAAAGTTCAGAGTTCGGAGTTTTGAGTTCGGAGAAAAACCAAAATTATTTTAACACTCCGAACTACGAACTCATTACTCCGAACTATTTACTCCAGTTCATTTTCCACACGGATGAACATCGTCTTCCCCAAAATCACATCCAGCCGGTCAATTTCTTTCAACGCCTGATGGACATTCTTTTCTTTAGCCTCATGGGTCATCATGACAATGGGTACCGCACCATTGACCTGCCTTCCCTTTTGAATGACCGCCGAGATGCTGATATCATTCTTCCCTAAGATTCCTGAGATTTTTGAAAGCACTCTGGGCCGATCTAATGCTGAAAACCTCATATAAAAAGGCATCACAACATCATCCATCTTCTTGAGAGGTATTTTTTCAATGGCCGATTCCTGGAAAGAGAGCAGTGGCACCCGCCGTCCAGAGGCCCGGATCAAAATATTCCTCCCCAGTTCCACCAGATCGCTTACGACCGCACTGCCAGTGGGCATCTGCCCTGCTCCCTGACCATAAAAGAGCGTGGGGCCAACAGCATCGCCTTTAATATAAATGGCATTAAAAACTCCTTCAACTGTAGAGAGAAGATGTCCTTCTGGAATCATGGTGGGATGAACGCGGGCTTCTATCTTCCCTTTGTCAATTTTGGTAATGGCCAAGAGTTTAATGCGATATCCAAATTCTCGACTGAATTGAATATCCAGTGGCGTGATTTCAGAGATTCCTCCAATGAAGATCTCTTTAAATTGGAAGGGGGTTCCAAAGGCGAGGCGAATGAGAATGGCAAGCTTGTGGGCAGCATCGATCCCTTCAATATCATAGGTTGGATTAGCCTCTGCATACCCTTTCTCTTGAGCCTCTTTCAAGACTTCTTTGAAGTTTCTCCCTTCGTCGGTCATCTTTGAAAGGATGTAGTTAGAAGTTCCGTTTAGAATTCCGAAAATCGAATGGATCCGGTTAGCGACCAAACCCTCTTTGATCGACCGGATGAGGGGTATGCCGCCACCGACAGAGGCTTCGAAGTTGACATCCACGCCAAAGCGATGGGCTTCTTTGAAGATCTCGTCTCCATGAAGGGCGAGGAGGGCTTTATTGGCCGTGACGATATGTTTTTTATTCCGAATCGCTTTTAGAATATAGGTTTTAGCAGGCTCAATGCCTCCCATTAACTCCATGATAATATCGATTTCAGGATCCTTGATCACATCTTCTGCTCTGCGAGTGAGGACTCCGGGTTTCAATTTCACTCCACGGTCCGTCTCTAAATCAATGTCAGCAATTCGCTTCAAGATGAGCTTTGCACCCATGCGCTTTTCGATCAGCTTGGAATTTTTCTGAAGAATTCTTCCCACACCGGAACCCACTGTCCCGAAACCGATCAAACCGACCTTAATCTCTCGCATCACTCGCTTCCCCTTTTCTATTTATATCATGAGTCTATCTTCTCTATATATTTAGCGAGAAGCACCAAATTCCAAGCACCCAATCACAAACAAATTCCAATTTCAAAAATTCCAAACAATGCAGTTTTAGTCATTGGGTCATTGGAGTTTGGAGCTCCTGCCTGCCGGCAGGCAGGTATTTGGATCTTGGAATTTGTGATTTGGAGTTTACGCAAGTCAACCCTTCTTTAGGACTTTTTGAATCCCTTTCACTGCCTGCTTGATACGTGCTTCGTTCTCCACCAACGCAAATCTCACAAATCCCTCTCCATATTCACCAAAACCGATCCCTGGAGAAACAGCAACCTTTCCTTCTCTTAATAAATGCTTTGAAAAGTCAATCGAACCCATCTTTTTAAATGGTTTTGGAATCTCTGCCCAAACGAACATTGTTCCTTTCGGTTTTTCAATCTCCCAACCCACTCGCTTCAATCCATGGACGAGGGCATCCCTCCTCTTCCGGTATTCCTCCGCAATTTGATGAACGCACTCTTGATCTTCAGTGAGGGCGATGATGCTTGCAATCTGAATGGGTTGAAAGACTCCGTAGTCAAGATAGCTCTTCAATCTTGCCAGTGCAGCCAGCATCTCGGCATTCCCCACTGCGAAACCTATTCGCCAGCCGGGCATATTGTAGCTTTTTGAAAGAGAGTAGAACTCCACCCCCACATCCTTTGCCCCTTTGACCTGAAGGAGACTGGGTGCTTTATATCCATCGAAGACGATATCCCCATAGGCTAAATCGTGGACGATCATCAGATGGTGCTCTTTTGCGAAATCCACCAGATTTTCAAAAAAATTGAGATCCACCACCATGGTGGTTGGATTGTGAGGGAAACTCATGATAATCATCTTTGGTTGAGGCCAAGTTTGTTTGGTCGCCGTCAATAATCGTTGAAAAAAATCACCTCCTCCCAGCAAAGGGACCGATCGCAAATCTCCTCCTGCAATCACAACCGAAAAGGCATGGATGGGATAGGTCGGATCCGGGACGAGGACAACATCTCCAGGGCCAAGGGTCGCTAAAACCAGATGTCCGAGTCCTTCCTTGGCACCAATGGTCACCACACTCTCCATTTCTGGATCGAGCTCAACATCGTAACGTTTTTGATACCAGGAAGTGATCGCACACCTCAATTTATAAATTCCCTTTGAGGCAGAGTACCGATGATTCCTCGGATTTTTTACGGCTTCGATCAGTTTATTAACAATGTGTTTGGGAGTGGGAAGATCAGGGTTTCCCATGCCCAAATCGATAATATCCTCTCCCCTTTGTCTTGCCTCCATCTTCAATTGATTGACAATGCCGAAGATATAAGGGGGAAGTCTCTGCATTCGATGAAATCCAGAGCCTTCGGGATGAAACAATTCCATATTCTCTTCCTCTCAGAAAAATGGTGTGTGCGTTTCCCTGCTTTTTGCAGCTAGATTCGAATGATTAACATTCAATAATTTCCGGACACGAAACACGTGACACGCCTGCCTGCCGGTAGGCAGGGACACGTTATTTTTAACCAAAGGGTTAACATAATTTGTCCCTCTTTTCAATCCATTTTAACCAATGGTAGCCAGTTCCATTTTTCCCTTCCATCGCTTGATCAATATATCCTTCAATCCTCCATGAGAGGGATGAATGAGTTCTGGGTCCTCTTGGACGAGTCGAAAGGCCTCCTTTCTCGCCTCAACCAAAATCGGAGTATCTCGGAGGATGTGGGCCACCCTGAAATCTGGCAATCCCGATTGCCGAATTCCAAAGAACTCTCCAGGTCCTCTGAGCGCCAAATCCTCCTCGGCAATCTTAAATCCATCGGTCGTTCTCTCCATGGCTTGGAGCCGGACCTTTGATTCTTCAGAAGACCGGTATTGAGCCAGTAAAATACACTTTGAAGGGTAATGTCCTCGGCCAATCCTCCCCCTCAACTGGTGGAGCTGAGAGAGACCGAATCGTTCAGCATGCTCCACCACCATGATAGAGGCGTTTGGAATATCAATCCCTACCTCAATCACTGTCGTGGCGACCAGGATTTGTATCCTTCCTTCCTTAAACTCCATCATGATGGCTTCTTTCTCATCACTTTTCATCCGACCATGGAGCAAGCCAATCCGAAACTCTGGGAAGATATCTTTCTGGAGATGTTCCGCCATTCGGGTAGCATCCTTGAGGTCCAATTTCTCAGATTCCTCGACTAAGGGATAGACGATGAAAGCTTGGCGACCTTTCCTCACCTCCTCCTCAACGATTCGATAAACTCTTGGCCTTGCGGATTCGGGAAAGGCTTTGGTCTCCACAGGCATCCTGCCAGGTGGCATCTCATCAATGAGTGAAACATCCAGGTCGCCATAAATGGTCATGGCGAGGGTTCTCGGAATGGGAGTTGCTGTCATCACCAGCACATCAGGGTTCTCTCCTTTCTTCTTCAAAAGCCCCCTTTGAACCACACCGAATTTATGTTGTTCATCAATGATGGCGAGGCCCAAGCGATTGAATTCAACCGCTTCCTGAATCACAGCATGGGTTCCGATCACCAGCTGGACATCTCCACTCCTAATCCTTTGGTAATGGTCTCCCCTCTCCGAACCTTTAATACTGCCGGTCAGAAGGGCCACCTTTACCCCCAATGGCTCCACCCACCGATGGAGATTGAGAAAGTGTTGTTCCGCCAACACCTCGGTGGGCGTCATGATGGCAGCCTGATAACCGCACTCCACAACATACAGGCAGGTTAAGAGGGCAATAACAGTTTTCCCGCATCCCACATCCCCCTGAATCAATCGATTCATAGGATGGGGCTTCTTTAAATCCTCCTTGATCTCAACCAGAGCCCTCTCCTGGGCACGGGTTAATTTGAAAGAAAGGAGATTTAATAATCTCTGGGCTAAAACGCCATCTGTTTTAAAAGGGATCCCAGTCTCCAGCGCTACCCCTCTTTTTTTCAATGCCATTCCAAGTTCTAAGAAAAAAAATTCGTCGAAAATGATCCGGCGGTGGCCGTCTGAACGCTGAAGGTTAAGGACATCGATGGATTCTCCTTCGGGAGGGAAATGGACTCTCTGAAAGGCCTCTGAAAAATCGATCAAATCCTGACGTTCCACAATCTCCGGTGGGATGGGACTCGAAAGTTCATCGGCATATCCATCCAAGATGGTCTTCATCAACCTCCTTAATGTCCTCTGATAAAGTCCTTCTGTTTCGGAATAGATGGGAACGATCCGTTTAAAGTTAAGGTAATCCTTCTCGATATCCCCATCCACTGCCTCCACATCAGGATGATGAATCTCTCTCTGATAATTAAATCGCCTCACCTCACCAGAAAAGATCAATTTGCGTCCTTTTTTAAACCGGTCTCTGAGGTATTTTTCGTTACCACGGAACCACTTTAATATAATCGTCCCGCTTCCATCACCGACAACTACCTCAAAAACTCTTTTCTTCTTGTTCTGATAAAAAGCAACCCCTGAGAGCAGGATCTCACCAAAGCCTGTTTCTTTTCTTCCGGCTTTGAGTTCGGAGATCTTTTCCAGGTGTCTTCGGTCTTCGTAACATCGCGGGAGAAAGTAGAGGGCATCCTCAACGGTTAAAATCCCTTTTTTCTCAAAGAGCTTAGCCAGCTTGGGCCCCACCCCCTTCACAAACTGGATAGGAGTTAGAAGGCGATTCCGAAAATGCTGAGGTTGTGAACGCTGCATCTACTTTTTTCCCCTTTTTACAGAGGAATCTGGAACTATTTTAATATAGGTCCTTTTACAGGAGGGACACTTAATTTCATTTTCTCCTGGCTTTAAATGCAAGTCGTCGTAGGTGATGGGGTGATCACAATAAGGACACCGATAAGGGAGCTTCTGAACAATCTGTTCCTCAAATTTCTTTTTCATAGGCATTCACATTATTAAAACCAATGAAGTTTTTTTCTAATCCCTAAACCCCCAACACCGAAGTCCTGGTATTTCAAAAACTATACTAAAACTACCTCTAAGAATCAAGGAACTATCCTTGGTCTCCATGGATTAGAATGGCGACATCTTATAATAAAAAAAGATTTAACGTGTTGGAATGGGTGAGAGGTTAATTTTGAAATAGGCCAAATGGGGGTGGTAAAAATGGGATGATTCGTGGGTCAGATGCTGATCGGTTCGTAATAAATTACTTTTCTTCTCTCAATAGGTAACTTCAAGGTAATCAGGGTCCTCGGTTTCTTTCTGTCAATCTGAAAAGTCATTGTCCCACGGTTCTTTTGAATAATCTCTTTTACCAACTCTAATATTAAATTGATTCCTTCTTCTTTCCCAGAACTATTTTCAGATTGTCCACTCGGTTTATTATTTCCCATGAAACCAATATCGACTTCAACGTAGGCCCCATTATTTTTGGGTGAGATTTTCTTATCGAGGGTTTCTTTTTCACCATCGGGGGATTTAATCAAAAATCCAATAGTCCCATGAGGGGGTGTCGAAAGGATCGCATATTGGAGGATTGAATTTAAAATATATCTCACTTGTTCATCGTGCATGCTGGTTTCAAGAAGGCCCTTCTCCAGTTTTTTAATGATTTTAATATTTTTATGGTGAATGAGTTTCTCATTGGCTTCTAAAATTCCTTCAAGAATGATACTTAAGGTATCCGATTTGACAATAGGAGTATTAATGCTGATGTAATTTAGAAGACTGTTGAGTACAGTATCCATCTTTTTGATATCTTGGTTAACCATATTGAGAGACTGCTTCCAAAATTCCTTATCGTCAAATTTATCTTCTGAAATAAGAATAAATTTTTTAACAGAGGCGAGAGTGTTCTTAATCCGATTGATGAGTTCAATTAAAAAGGTAGATGAAAAAGAGG
>PDVH01000003.1_pt2 | contig 26340 bp, 22 predicted proteins | sample 1369781 | NCBI WGS metagenome assembly PDVH01 (sample SAMN07795378, study PRJNA414565) | Alkali sediment metagenome, whole genome shotgun sequencing project. | isolation source: glacial lake sediment | place: Bosnia and Herzegovina: Donje Bare Lake | collected 2016-06
CCGACAACACGGGCATCATATATAATAGGCACGCAGAGAAAAGTGAGTTCGGATCTGTTCAGTAGACGCCTCGCACCGGTACGGTCAAGAAAGTGTGTCTCTTTGCCGAGGTTGGCAACCGCCATGGGCCGGCCGGTCTGTGCCACCCTTCCGGTAATACCCTCGCCTGGTTTGTAAGTTACCTCAAGCCCCTGAATATTGACATCATGTGCGACATCGAGCCAGGCTTCCCCTGTCTCCCGGTCGAGAAGAGAGATCATACCCCGTTCCATCCCCAACCGAAGACTCATCTCTTTCAATATCTGCTCCAACTGGACTCGCAGTTCCTGGGGCTGCGCCAGTATCTTGGCAATTGAGTGGAGAGCGGCAAGTTCCTCGTAGTTATGAACACTTAAGTCTTTACCACCTGCCGTACCAACCTGTGACGGACTCCATATCTGTTTTGTCATCTGAAACGCAGGACCTCCCTGTTTGCGATAAATGATGTAAGACAATCACTGAGAGCTGTTGAAGAAGAATATCTGATCAATACCAGGGCTTGCATCAGAGCCTAATTCTTAATTGTTACATCCATTACATTCTGCCTGGCAATCACCTGTTCTTCCTCGCCTTTTTTGATCGATACATGCATAACGCCCAGGACCTGATATTCGCCGTTTTCCAGCTTTGTTGTTTCCCAAGGTACGGCAAAATTATTTTGCCTGTCAGAGGATTCGGCAATTTTCATCCACGACTCCGTGTTCTTCTTGCGGTAGTACCATGGATTTGTTGCTTTGATTGCGGCTCCCGAATATCCGAGCTGCTCCAGTTCTTTGTTCAAAAGTTCTTCATCAAAACTTTCCCTCAAAACGACCCTTCCTGAAAGAGTTTTCTGTGATTCGGAAGGAACAATAAAGAATGGTCCCCAATTTATAGACATATTCTCCTCCTTTGATCTCGTCAGAAAAGATTAAGCATTTTTGTTAATTCTTGCCTTTGTACCGCTTTTCGTTTTTTTACCAGTCTTCAAGAAAGCAGGTCGTTCCTCCAACAAAGAGAGATTGTTCCCGGAAATGATATCGAACACAGCAGTCGAAGTGTATCACGACACATGGACCTCTTTTGCAGTATTCGTATCAAAATTGTTCCAACACGTAACAGATCAAGAAAAGACCGCTTTTTGAATTTGTCTCTAATTATATCGCATTTAGTACAAAATTGCACTTTTATTTTCCATTACGAACACACATTTATATTTAAATGCAAAAACAAGACCATTCTTTTAATTAACTAAGAACAAAAATGTTTCTTTAGACATATGGGGAATGAATGTTATGGGAAACAATCCGTGGATGATGGCAGAAATTTATCAATTTTATAATCAGTAAGTCCCCGGACAAGGAGTCCGCCCAGGCTGTCTCTGCATCGCTTTTGTCAATATCATCATGATAGTTACATAAACGGATCAATTTCGGTGCAGAGCCTGCTATTGGTGCGACCGCTCTTGATATCGTGGCGATGCCGAGGTCTCATAGTCAAGTCTTTTTTGCGGGAGCATCGTGTCCGCTTTTTTTCGCACTGGCCGGAATACCTGTCATCTGGTAGGCGGGCAATGACCTTCTCATGCTTGAATCGCATTGTTTGTTTTCTTGTCAAAAATGTCCAGAGCCTCAGGTCTTAGGGACTTCAAAACAAAATATGGAATTGCTACAAAGGCTACATTTTTGTTCATTTTTCATTAGAAAGTACATAATTGTTACATTGGGTGAGGCTATGCGAACCGCATATTGTAAATATGTTGTAATTACAGCATGTTATAAAATGGGCAATTATCTTCTGCAGGAACATTTTTTGCTCTAACATAAGGCAAAGGTGAAAATGAAATGTTTTCAAGATCCTAAAGGAAGAGAACAATGATTGTCAAATTAGCTGCCGTTAATTGGGGACCTCAATTTTTTGTGCCGACTGTAGCAATAAAAGAATATTGCGGCTGTGTATTATTCAGAGGGAACCTTGATGACGAGTTGCTTACAGAAGAGCTGAAGGCTTTGAATATTGAAGGAAGTCCTGCGGTTTACAGTCTTGCGTGGCACATCAGGAAGAAGGGAACGCAGACATGGATAAAAATAGGAGAATCATTTAACAGGATTATGGACTTCGGCGTGCGTCTGGACACCACGGAATTTGAGAAGGGTACATATCAGATTTTGGGCATGTTAAGTGTGACCATACGTACGGAAGAAAAAGAATGCGTGGTTTCCAGACAGAGTATAGCAGAGTTTGAAGTCAAGAATTGAATTAGGTCAAAAGAAGAATATATCGATACGATTCATGAGCTGCCTTGAAGAAAAACGTGGCTTATGGGAACTGTCATTAACCATCGGATTCATCTTTTTTCATGATGAACAAAACAGCCGTAATGGCGGTTTGCGTAATTAGTATCCTGCCTGTCCACTGACGGACCTCCTTAATATATTGATGATTCTGGCGAAATTCTCAGGTATAGTGTAAACGATAAGCACAGTGTAGGCGGACGTATTGTCAAGTTGGACCAATTAGACCATGGATAGGAAAACTATAAAAAGCGGCTTGTCTTCTCTCGATGAGGTGCTTCAGGGTCTACGTTATGGTGACAATGTCGTATGGCAGGTAGATCATCTAGAGGAGTATAAATACTTCGCCGAGCCATTTGCATATCAGGCTATTGGCGATGGGCGGAAATGCATCTATCTTCGTTTTGCACCTCACCCTGAGATACTTGAATCACGACCCGGCCTGACCATTGTCAAGTTGAATCCGGAAGTCGGTTTCGATACCTTTAGCGGGGAAGTCAATAAAATTATCGAATCATTTGGCAGAGAAACCTTCTACGTATTTGATAATCTCTCTGCTCTCGTCGTTCGCTGGGCAACGGATGAACTGCTGGCAAATTTTTTCCAGGTTACATGTCCCTATCTCTTTGAGCTCGATACAGTCGCGTATTTTGCATTGACACGCGGCCAGCATACCCACAGCGCCGTCGCGAGAATTAGAGACACAACCCAGTTGCTGATTGACGTCTATCACGTGCAGGGAATGATGTACCTCCATCCCCTGAAAGTGTGGGACAGATACTCTCCGCAGATGTTTGTTCCTCACATGATGTCTGACACAGCTATGGTCCCTGTCTTTCACAGCGGGGATGCCGCCGCGGTCTCCGTGAGGGCCAGCAGAAAGCCTCTCCACATAATGTCGAAATCGATAGCACCGTGGGAAAGCGTTTTCAGGAAACTGCTGCAATACCAGGAATCGGGACGTGATTTATCCGAAACCACACCGGAGATCTCAGCTCTCAAACAGGAACTGTTACGCATGTTGATAGGGAGCCATCCCGAATTTAACAAGCTGGCAGACTCCTATTTCAAAATCAATGATCTTCTGAGTATCAGGGACCGATTGATCGGTTCCGGTCAGATTGGTGGAAAAGCAGCGGGAATGCTTCTGGCGAGGCGTATCCTGGCTGATGAGGACTGTGATGAAGATTTTTCACAATTCCTCGAAGCTCACGATTCATTTTATATAGGGTCAGACGTTTTCTTTACCTTCCTGGTAAATAATGACCTTTTCCGTCTGCGCCTGCAGTTGACCCGCAGCTCCCATATCTCTCATGATGAATTTGAAGAAGTGGAAAGGCGTTTCCTGGAAGGCAAGTTTCCTCCTGAGATCATTGAACAGTTTGGCAGCATGTTGGATTACTACGGCCAGGCGCCGATCATTGTCAGGTCCAGCAGCCTTCTGGAAGACAGTTTTCGTAATGCCTTTGCCGGCAAGTACCGCAGTGAATTTTGCGCAAATCAAGGAAGTTCCGAAGAACGCCTGGAAGCGTTTTTGAAGGCTGTGAAACTAGTCTATGCAAGCGCCACGAACCCGGACGCCCTATCATACCGGCAGGCCATGGGACTTGAGGACAGAGATGAACAGATGGCTATCCTGGTGCAGCGTGTTTCAGGAATGCCGTATAAAAAATACTTTTTCCCGAGCCTCGCCGGCGTTGCCTGCTCGTGGAATCTTTATGCCTGGACAGAGCGCATAAATGCGAAAAAGGGATTGATCCGTCTTGTATTCGGACTGGGGACGCGGGCTGTGAACAGGGTTGGAAATGATTATCCCCGGATGATAGCCATAAGTCATCCGGAACTCAGACCGGAGTATGGAGTTCGTATCGCAAAGTATTCCCAATGGGAGGCGGATATCCTTGATTTGGAAAAAAATGAATTCGTCACCATGTCTGTGACAGACATCTTGGCCGCACGGGACTATCCGAATCTTCACCTTCTCGTGTCTTTGCTAAAAGATGACTATCTGATCGATCCCTTTACAGGACGACTGGACAGCTCACCAGAGGAGCTTGTCCTGACGTTTAACAATCTGATCGGCCGTACGGATTTCATAAAGATCATGGACGCTATGCTGATGAAGCTCGAAAATGCCTACGGACATCCGTTGGACACAGAATTTACTTCTTCTGTCGATCCCGGCGGCAATGTCCGGATCAATCTGCTCCAATGCCGGCCGATGACCATACCGGGAACGGTCGGTCCGGTGACCTTTCCCGACGAATTGCCGAAGGAACTCCTGCTGTTCAAATCAAGTCGTACCATCAGTGGAGGGGTAATTTCCGATATCCGCTATATTTTGTATATTGATCCCAAACGTTATGCTGCCGTTGAGGAACCGGATGTGAAAAAATCGCTGGGCCGGGTTGTCGGATCTATCAATGAGCACCCCATGGTTGTCAAAGGCAAGATAATGATGATGGGGCCGGGAAGATGGGGGAGCAGCGATATTGATCTTGGCGTCAATGTAAGTTACGCTGACATAAATAATACGTCTGTTCTTGTGGAAATGGCTCGTGAGGAAGCAGGACACCTACCTGAATTTTCTTACGGCACACACTTTTTTCTGGACCTGGTAGAGGCAAGGATTATTTATTTGCCGGTTTATCCAAATGATCCGGAAGCAGATTTCAATAATGAGTTCTTCGATAACTCACCCAATGTTCTCTTAGACCTCCTGCCGGGTACCGCAAAATTCGCAGGGGTGATTCGGGTTTTTGATCTGCCGGCGACAACCGGAGGAAGATATGCTAAAGTCGTCGCCGACCCGCAGAAACAGAAAGCGATTTGCTATATTGAGTGAGAAGGCTTTCTGAAACTGGCCGTTTTTAAACTAAACGTTTTTTTCGGATCGTCACTACCCACCGGGTTCTACTATACCCAGCCTCGAAGTTTCATTGCTTCAACGACACGCTCGACGGCAACCACATAGGCGGCCTGCCGCATATTGATATTATACTTCCTGGAAGTATTGAGGACTGAATGGTATGCCGTTGTCATTTTCTTATCAAGACGCTTGTGCACATCTTCCAATTCCCAGTAGTACATATAAGCGTTTTGTACCATTTCAAAATACGACACCGTAACACTTCCGGCATTACACAGGAAGTCCGGTATCACATGAATGCCGTTCTTATAGAGGATATCGTCTGCTTCTGTAGTGGTCGGTCCGCTGGCGAGTTCAGCAATAATCCTGGCTCTGATCCTCGAGGCATTTCCATCTGTAATCACGTTTTCCATGGCGGCAGGTATGAGGATGTCCACATCTAGTTCCAGGATTTCTTCATTGGATATCGATTTTGTGTCGGGGAAATTGATGACAGAAGAAGTTTTCGCCTTATGGATGCCGATTGCTTCCGGATTGAGCCCGTCCTCGCCGTAAATGCCGCCTTTGGAGTCGCTTACTGCTAACACTTTGCAACCCAATAAGGATGTAGCCAAACGGGCCGCGTGATAGCCTGCATTGCCATACCCCTGAATCGCGACTGTTGCTTGCGAAAGATCAATACCGCGTTCCTGTGCTGCTTCACGAATGGTATAAAGGCCACCCCGGGCTGTAGCATCGCTGCGGCCTTCGGAACCGCCGAGAGACGTTGGTTTTCCCGTGATGACGCCAAACTGATTCTTCCCACGGAGCTTTGAGTACTCATCCACCATCCAGGCCATAATCTGCGGGTTTGTGTACACGTCGGGGGCGGGCACATCTTTTTCGGGGCCAATGATCTGCCATACTCTGTCCACGTATGTTCGGCTCAAACGTTCCAGTTCGCCCCGTGACATTTCCTTGGGATTGCAGATGACACCGCCCTTCCCTCCGCCCAGGGGCAGATCGAGAAGTGCACACTTCCATGTCATCCAGGCTGCGTGGGCGCGAACATTATCTATCGATTCTTCCGGGTGAAAGCGGATCCCACCGCTGGTAGGGCCTTTTGCATCGTTGTACTGAACTCTGAATGCCTGGAATACCTTTATCGCACCGTCATCCATACGCACAGGCAAGGATACATGAAGTTCTCGCACAGGTGCCCGAAGCACTTCATGAATGCCAGGTTCCAGATTTAATATTCTTGCGCATTGATCCAATTGTCTCTTGGCAATACTGAATGGACTCGTTTTAACCATACGACATTCCTCCCTGTGATTATGTATGTTGCCCGCGAAGCGATTTTGTCAGTTCTGCGTTTTCCTGCAGAAAAGAAGTAACGACAAGTAATTAAAATCATAAGGAATTACTTATTATCAAATACACTATATCAAATAAGCCATAGGGAAAGAAAGGACAATCTATGGAAATATCGCATAAGAAATAGGACAATTATGCACAAATTAATCGGACAATACGACATTATTGTTGACAAATGAATGTAATATTGTTAAAAGCGTCGGCAAACCATTGCCGATTGCCTTATGAAAAGACTTTTTGATTCCAAAGGGATTGAGAGAAAAACAGTCCTTATTCTGCAGATTCTTAAAGAAAGCGGGCAACCCGTCGGCGCCCGTCTTATTACGGGGGCTGACTCGCCTTGTAGGCAGGAGGGAGGGCAGGGTCGTAACAGACCGAGGCGTCGACGAAGTCAGTAATGCTATGGTTCAGGACAAAGTGGGGCTTGCCATCTCCCGCATAGAAATACTTGCTTACAGAACAACATTTGATCCTGTTACTGGCCGTGGCGTTCTTCCCGTGAATATCTCGCTTTTCCCGAAAGAACAGTTTGGAGATGCCCTCAAGGTAATGAGGCATGCCTTTGAGGCAGGGATGGCAGTGAGTGATCTCATAGCGGTCGCTCGTGAGAACGGACAACTGGGCAATGTCACCGTACCCGCAGGTAAGGTAGGTCTGGCTACAGTGTGCAGCATTGTCATCAACGGCGTATTGCTGAAAGCCGGCATTCCCATGGACTCAAAATTTGCGGGGATTCTCCAGCTTAAAGATAGGAAACCGCTCAGATTTGTTGAGTTGATCTATTATTCCGGCTCCTCGCTCGATCCTTCGGAGACCTTTATCATGGCAAAAATGACCTCTGTCCGGAGCGTTCTTAAACAGGGAGAGGGCAAGATCCTGGCAAACTTCAGGGAAGTTCCTGCACCGTGCAAGACCCTTGTGGAGGAGCTTGTGTCCAAGCTCAAAAAGGTAAAAATAGGCGGCGTTCTTTCCATCGGGGAAGTGGGTGACCCTGTGTGTCAGGTGCATGTGGATTTGAATAAAGTGGGACTGATTCTCACAGGAGGACTCAACCCGATTGCCTGCGTTCAGGAGGCAGGGATCCAGACAGAAAACCGCGGCATGGCATCCGTGATGGATTTTCAGGACCTGCGTAAATTTTCAGAGATTTACAGGGGCATTTGAAGCAACTGGTTCTATAGGTACTGAGAAAGTATATGAAATAATAACACTAAAAAGAGGAAGGAGAAGTAAAGGCATGAATCTAAGAAGACCAAATGCAAACGAGGCAACAGGGACATTTAACCGATCAAGGGATATAGCACCTATGTCGGGAGTCTGCACGCGATGTGTTGATGGTTGCAGGGGTGGTTGTGAAGCATGGCTGTCAACGTTCAGGGGGCGTGAAGTTCTATATCCCATAACCTTCGGTGAAATGACTGCCGGAGCTGACAAAAATTACCCTATTGATTATTCGCACCTCAGCATACAAGGTTATGCCGTAGGGGCAGAGGGCTTACCAACAGGCGTCGAAGCTGGTCCCGATACGGCGATCTTTCCAGCTGTAAACACGGAAACAGAATATGGATGGAAGAAAAAGGTGAAGATGCAGCTGCCGATTTTTACAGGCGCATTAGGTTCGACAGAGATCGCCCGCAGAAATTGGGAGCATTTTGCCGTAGGAGCTGCCATTTCCGGTATCACCATTGTGTGTGGTGAAAATGTATGCGGAATTGATCCCGGACTTGAGCTTGACAGCAAGGGAAAGGTTAAAAAGTCTCCCGAGATGGATCGACGTATTGAAACGTACAAACGCTACCATGAAGGCTATGGTGAGATCCTTGTCCAGATGAATGTCGAGGATACGAGGTTTGGCGTAGCCGAATATGTGCTCAACAAGCATAAGCTGGATACAATTGAGTTGAAATGGGGACAGGGCGCCAAGTGTATCGGCGGAGAAATTAAAGTCAATTCCCTGGAAAGAGCAATTGAACTCAAAAAGAGAGGGTATATTGTCCTTCCCGATCCAACCCTTTCTGAAAACCAGGCGGCATTCAAAGACGGGGCGATCAAAGAATTCGAGAGACACTCACGTGTAGGCTTTGTTACCAGGGAATCCTTTTTGAAGGAAGTAGAAAGACTTCGCAAGGTCGGATTTAAAAGGGTTACCCTGAAGACGGGGGCCTATTCGGCTGTCGAACTTGCCATGGCCTTGCGATACGGGGCGGAGGCGGGGATAGATCTCCTCACGATAGACGGGGCACCAGGCGGGACAGGGATGAGCCCGTGGACGATGATGAATGAATGGGGTATCCCAAGCTTTTACCTACACTGCCTTACCTACCAGTTCTGTGAAAAACTTAAAAAAAAGAAGATTAAAGTTCCCGATATAGCGGTTGCCGGAGGATTCTCATCAGAGGATGGGGTATTCAAGGCCATAGCAATGGGAAGCCCCTATGTAAAAGCGGTTTGCATGGGAAGAGCTCTGATGATTCCCGGTATGGTCGGTAAAAACATCGGAGAATGGTTAAAGTCCAAAGACCTTCCGAAGACAGTTTCCAAGTACGGGAATACTGTGGAGGAGATTTTTGTCACATACGAGGAACTGAAGAAAAAATATGGGAAGGAACTGAATAATATTCCCACTGGCGCCATGGGACTGTATACTTTCAGCCAGAAGTTTAAGGCTGGGTTGCAGCAGCTCCTGGCAGGGAGCAGAAACTTTAAACTCTCTCTCGTATCCCGAAAAGATATTATGACGCTGACGGAAGAAGCAGCGAAGGTATCGGGAATACCCTATGTAATGGATGCATACCGGAAAGAAGCCGAAAAAATACTATCCATGTAATCTGATTTTTAGTCGATCTTGAACCTAAGGCCTCCCTGCGCTACTGCGTAGAGGGGCCTTAGACATTGGGGATCATAAAAAGATCTCTGACACGTCTACCCATTCAGGATGATGGTAATTTGTTTTTTTGCCGGGCGGCCGCTTCCAGCTCCATCTTTTTCATCGTGATCAGGAGAGCGGTAACGGCAGCCTGCGTCATTCCCGGAATTCTTTCCGCCTGACCGATGGTGGCGGGCTCCACCCTGGTCAGTTTCATCTTCAGTTCGTTGGAAAGTCCCGGCACGGAGCCGTAATCAATATTTTTAGGTATTCTTTTTCCTTCCAGCGTTTTCATCTTCTTGATCGCTTCGATCTGCCGTTTAATGTAACCTTCGTACTTTGATTCGATTTCGATCTGCCTTTTCACCAGCTTGTCAGGTATAGGCTCCCATCCCCCAAAGGCTTTAAGATCGTCATAGTGAATCTCGTATCTTTTGAGAAGTTGATATAGTGTAACTGGGTTTTTTATCGGCGGAGTTCCCATTGTTTGAAGGGTTGCGTTGACCTCAGGAGAGGGGTAAATCTTAATGGAAGAGAGCTTGCCGATTCCTTCTTCCACCCGACGAACTTTCTCTATCAGCCGCTCATGGTGCTCACGGGAAATCAGCCCTAGGTTATATCCTTTCCCCATCAGACGGATTGTTGCATTATCCTCCCTAAGGATGAGGCGGTATTCCGCCCGCGATGTGAACATACGGTATGGCTCATCAACGCCTCTGGTTACGAGGTCATCGATCATGACACCTATATAAGCTTCGGAACGATCAAGTAAAAAAGGAGGTTTCTCCTGAACCGAAAGAGCCGCGTTGATACCAGCCCATAGTCCCTGCGCTGCAGCTTCTTCATACCCCGAGGTGCCATTGATCTGCCCGGCGAGGTACAGTCCGACGACACGCTTCGTTTCCAGGCTCTGCCTGAGCTCTGTCGGTTGCACGAAATCGTATTCAATAGCGTAAGCGGAACGCATGACCTCTGCCTCTTCAAGGCCGGGAACGCTGTGAATGATCTGTTCCTGAAGATCCTGCGGCATGCAGTTACCGAGACCTTTCGCATAGACCTCCTCTGTTTCCAAACCTTCATGCTCAAGGACAACAGGATGTCTTTCCTTGTCGGAGAAACGCATTACTTTATCTTCCAAGGAGGGACAGTAGCGGGCACTGATCCCTTTGATTGTACCTGAATAGAGAGGTGAAAGCATAATATTCTCTCCGATGAGACGATGGGTCTCCTCAGTCGTGTAAGAAAAATACGAAGGAAGCCTCTCATCCCGCAACCTTTCTGTGGCATATGAAAATGGTTCCGGATCAGGATCGCTATCCTGGCGTTCGAGTCTCAAAAAATTGATGGTCGAAGCGCGCAGTCTCGGCGGCGTTCCAGTCTTCATCCGCCCCATCTCAAATCCTAGTTTTCGCAGCGATTCGGCCAGACGAAGGGAAGCCATTTCACCGGCCCTTCCTGCCGGGTAATGCACGGTGCCGATATGGATCAATCCGTTAAGGAAAGTCCCAGTCGTTATGATAACGGCTTTTCCGCGATAAAAGACGCCGATATGATCCTCCACACCAACGACCATTCCATCCTCGACCACGATTCTGTCTATGAGCGTCTGTCTGAGATGGAGGTTTTTTTCCTTTTCTACGGTAGCTTTCATGACAAGCCTGTAGAGTTGCTTATCACACTGGAAGCGGGAGGATTGCACAGCGGGGCCTTTCGATGCATTCAACAGACGAAAATGGACGGCGGTTTTATCGGTGATTTTTCCCATTTCGCCGCCCAGGGCATCTATTTCCTTGACAAGCTGACCCTTCGCAAGACCCCCGATCGCCGGATTACACGACATAAGGGCAATGGAATCCAGATTTATGTTAAACAGTATAGTAGAGCAACCCATTCGAGCCGCTGCCAAGGCTGCCTCACAGCCGGCATGACCACCGCCCACCACAATGATATCGTAATCTCTCTGCAAACCCTTGACTCCACAACAAGGAGTTCATAATGATTGAAAATCTTATAGTATCGTATATAATAACATCGATTTAGAAAATACAATAAAAAAAGAGGCCTTATTGTTAAAGTCGACATTCCGGCATAATACAAAACGGTATTACGATTTGAAAAGCTTCTGGATCAGTCGCTTCGGATGCAAGGTTTACAAGCTCCCGATTGACGCGGGATTTACCTGCCCTAACAGAGACGGCACGATATCATCCGGGGGATGCATTTACTGCGATGGACGTGGCTCGCGCCTGCGGCAGGCTGGTCCGCTTCCCTCCATTAGTGAACAGATACATCGGGGTAAAGAATACTACAAGAAGTACAGAGGTGCTGGTAAGTATATTGCCTATTTCCAGACTTTCACGAATACCTACGGGCCTGTTGATAAATTGAAGGAATTGTATGATGAAGCCCTGGCGGAGGATGATATCGTCGGTCTATCTGTAGGGACGCGTCCTGATTGCGTTCCCGATGATGTCCTTAATCTTTTTCAAAACTATGCAAAGAGCAGTCATGTATGGCTTGAATTGGGTCTGCAGTCGATCCACAATCGAACCCTTCAGTTTATCAACAGGGGACATTCGGCGGAAACCTTCATAGATGCAGTAAAAAGAGCTTCGGGGAAAAAAATATATATTTGTAGCCATATGATAGTCGGCTTGCCGGGTGAGACGCAGGATGATATCCTCGAAACAGCCAGGGCACTTGCAACCCTCCCAATTCAAGGAATCAAAATTCATCTGCTCCTAGCCCTGAGGGGTACCATTATGGGTGACCTCTATGTAAAGAGGAATATTAGCACGCTGAACAAAGATGAATACATACAGACCGTCTGCAATGTCCTGGAAATCCTGCCACCGGAAATGGTCATTCAGCGTTTGACGGCCGATGGTTATCCGGATATTTTTCTTGCTCCACAGTGGGCTGTCAACAAGATGGAAGTATTGAATGCAATTGACAGGGAGTTGGAAAAAAGGAATACTTATCAGGGCATTCATTATAATGAGATATAAATGTTGCGTAATTGTTATCATTTTGGATGAAATGAGAAATACTAATAAATATTTAATATTAAAAAATGTTTCTACCTTTTGTCGAAATGATAAAATAGTACTTTTTCTATAAGAGTAAAAAGAGGTTATTAATTAATAATCATGATTGGTATTGTTGATTATCGGGCAGGTAATTTGACCAGTGTGGCACGGGCACTGAAGTATCTCGGGGAGCCCTGTCAGATCAGCAACGATCCTGAGATATTAAGCCAGGCCAGCCATATTATCTTTCCCGGTGTTGGAGCGGCGGGCGAGGCTATGACCAATCTCCGACAAACAAATCTGGATCAATGGATAATGGAATGGGTAAAGAAAGGTAAACCTGTCCTGGGCATATGTCTCGGAACACAGGTGATCTTTGAATACAGCGAAGAAAATGAAACGAAATGCCTGGGCATCATACTGGGTGAAGTTAAACGATTTCCGAAGGATTTGCAGGAAGACTGTATGCCCCTTAAAATTCCCCACATGGGATGGAATCATGTAGCTTTTCAAAAGGATCACCCTGTATTTCGGAGGATTTCCGATGAAGCTCAATTTTATTTTGTACATTCCTATTATCCGGCTCCTGCTGATGATCGGTTGGTAATCGGATGGACAGATTCTGGAATGCTTTTCTGTGCAGCAGTAGCCCGTGGAAATTTGGTAGCCGTTCAATTCCATCCGGAGAAAAGTGGAAAGCCGGGACTTCAGATTCTTGCCAATTTCTGCCGATGGGGAGGGCAAGATGCTGAGTAAACGGATAATACCCTGTCTGGATGTGCGTGACGGGAAACTCACCAAAGGTATCAAGTTCAAGGGTAACATAGATATCGGTGATCCTGTAGATGCAGCGAGGGAATATTATGAACAGGGTGCCGATGAAATTGTCTTCTATGATATTACGGCTTCATCCGATGGGCGTGACATCATGATTGACGTAGTAAGAAGAGTAGCGGAGACAATTTTCATCCCTTTCTCAGTCGGCGGAGGCATTCGCTCTGTGGAAGACATGAGAGGCGTCATCCTTGCCGGGGCTGAAAAGATCAGCATCAACTCCGAGGCCGTGAAAAATCCACCTCTGATTGCCGAGGGTGCCAAAGCCTTTGGCAGTCAGTGTGTTGTCCTGGGCATGGATGTAAAGAAGGTCGAACCAGATGCAAAAATCCCATCAGGGTATGAAATTGTTATTCATGGCGGGAGAGTATATACAGGAATAGATGCCTTGTGGTGGGCGAAAGAGGCGGAAAAACTAGGGGCAGGAGAAATTTGCCTGAATTCGATCGATGCAGACGGGACACAGCAAGGTTATGAAATTGAATTGACCAGTCTCATATCGACTAATGTTCACATACCTGTAATTGCCTCGGGAGGAGCAGGTAAACCGGAACACCTTGTCGATGTTTTGACACGCGGTAAAGCGGATGCAGCACTCATCGCGTCCATGGTACACTATAGATACTACACGTTCTCAGAAATTAAATCATATCTGTACACACATGGTGTAAAAACAAGGATGACGTGGTGATGATGTTTGTATCCGATTCATCACCCTTGATTATTCTTCTTGATAATACTATACTAAATTGGGTAAAAAATTTGTATCCAACTTAGGGAGGCACAATAAAGTGGATAAAAAGAGATATGAACTGAATGTTCAGCTGGCCCAGATGCTAAAGGGCGGTGTTATCATGGACGTGACCAATGTGGAACAGGCGAAGATAGCCGAGGAGGCAGGCGCTGTCGCCGTAATGGCCCTGGAAAGGGTCCCGGCTGACATCCGCAAACAGGGTGGTGTTGCCAGAATGTCTGACCCTGCAATGATCCTTGAGATAAAAAAGGCTGTATCAATACCTGTCATGGCCAAGGTAAGGATTGGCCATTTTGTTGAAGCCCAGATACTGGAAGCGCTGAAAATCGACTACATAGACGAGAGTGAAGTGTTAACCCCCGCTGACGAAGAATGCCATATAGACAAGACAAAGTTTTCCATCCCTTTCGTCTGTGGCGCACGTAATCTTGGGGAAGCCGTGCGTCGTATTGCCGAAGGCGCCGCCATGATCCGTACCAAAGGAGAAGCCGGAACAGGTAATGTTGTTGAGGCTGTCCGCCATATCCGTACGATGAACCGTGAAATCAGACAGTTGGTTGGTATGCCAGTCGAAGAGGTTACCGGTTATGCAAAGGTAAACGGCATACCCTATGAACTCGCCCTCCAGATACGGGAACTGGAACGTCTGCCGGTAGTTAATTTCGCCGCAGGCGGTATTGCAACCCCTGCCGATGCCGCGTTGATGATGCAGTTAGGGTGTGACGGAATCTTCGTGGGTTCCGGAATTTTCAAATCAGAAAATCCGGCGGTACGTGCACAGGCAATCGTTAAGGCAACGGCGTACTACAATGACCCGGCCAAGGTGCTGGAAGCATCAATGGGCCTCGGGGAGGCAATGCCGGGACTTGAAATCTCCGAGATTCCTGAAGGACAACTGCTGGCCGGACGGGGATGGTAAATAAATGATTGGCGTCCTTAATCTTCAAGGTGGCGTTGTTGAACATCTCGACCATCTGGAGCGTTTAGGTATTGCATGCAAGCCGGTCAAAGAACCGGATGATTTTCGAAATCTTGCCGGTCTGATTATTCCCGGTGGCGAAAGTACTTGCATGTCCAGGCTGATACGTATCTTTGGTATTGAAAAGGTCATTCTGCATGAATTCCAGCAGGGAATGAAAATCTGGGGTACATGTGCCGGAGCAATTCTCCTTGCGAGATCCGTTGTTGGTGAACTGGCCCATCTAAGCCTGATCGACATTGAGGTAGAGCGCAACAGTTTTGGGAGCCAGCTTGAAAGTTTTACATGTGAAGCTTACGTTCCTAGGGTTGCATCACAATCAATACCTCTCACCTTTATTCGAGCACCGAAGATTTTAGGTGTTGGTGAGGGAGTGAATGTGTTACTCCAGAAGAACGACTTTATTGCTGCCGCGGAAAGTCCCGATGTACTAGTAACCGTTTTTCATCCTGAATTGACGGGCTGTGTTGCATTCCACCGCTACTTTGCCCGAAAGTGCGGTTTGAAACCCCTTGATGATATGAAAATTCCCATCATAGATCCCGACTGGAACATCACAAGCTGGACTCGGTATACCCGTATTACGAGGAACTGATTACGTTAATCGAAAAAAAAATTGGAATAGACTATTTTTCCCGTTGAGAAGGTGTTCCGGGAGCTTGAGGATTCTCTTCTAGCGTGAAAATCGCTATGTTATTCGAAATATAATAAACTTCGTATTTTTAGAATTTCCAGTAAGAATTGAATTTTTTCTCTCGTTCAGTTAGTTACACTTGTCATTCTACGAGTTTGCTTTTTCAAACGCGTTATACGGCGGCGTAGAAAATCTATTCTTTTCCTGTTAGATGTTTCCTGTGCTGCCTTTTTTTCTTCCTTAAGCTGTTTAATCTTTCCTTTTATCTCACTCTTGCTCAGTTTTATCTTTGCTACAACCTTTTTCTCCACCCTAACAGGCTCTTCTTCCTTGATGCCCCTTGCTTCTTTGATAAACGCTATAAGTTCTCCCTTTTTCATGTCATGGACTGCTATGGCTCTCGGGATTTCCATTGCTATTTCTTTTAATTCCTTGACGGTCATCTTTTCTAAAGACTTTTCTTCTTTTTTACGGCCCTTTTTCTTTGTTTCCTCAGCCATTATTCTCCTCCTGTCGATTGGTATGTTAATGTAACACTCATTTGATCACACGTATCGTCTTAATTTTCTGCTTCCTCCCGTGATGCGACTATGGCCTCGTTGTATTGAGATTATATTGTATCCTTTTTTGCATCCACTATTTTTTCAAAATATTAATTCGTTGCTCTATGTTAGCTGCTTTTTCCGGTTCCTTTTTCTTTTCGTAAAAAGCTTGGAGTCTCCCCAGATAAACTAAGAGCGCCTTCTTCCACCCATTGTATGAAGCGGTATCAATAGCAATTTGCAAAATTCCTTCATCATATTTATTATTTTGAATAAGAAGACCAATCGTTATTAATCTTGACAGAGGGTCATCCATACCCGAAATTTTATTGGCAATTTCCCCGACATTGCCTTTTCGAAATGCCCTCAAGAAATCACCATATTTACTAGGTAGCAGGCCTTCATCTACCTTATCGAAGTAGCCTTTTAAAAAGTTGTAAAAGTTCCTGTTTTGTGAAACAGGTGCGACAGCATCTATCCTAAGGTACTCTACATCGTCAAAGGCCTCGAGGACAGCGACTTGAACAGCATATTTTGTAAGATAAATCCTGGCGAGAATTTCCATATCCCCGCTCTTCTTGACCTCATCTACGGCTCTACTGAAATATACCTCAGCAATACCCTCCCTGCCACTCAAATAGCTTTTTTTATAGTTTTCTAGCTGATTAAAAGAGGCGTTCGTCCAGCCAGGGACTGGTTTTGATGAGCCACAGCCAGTCAGTAACATACCGAAAATTATCAGACAAATGATTTTTTTCATGGGAGGTTTATTATTTCCGGTTCTTTTTTAAAGGGGATTATTTTATCAATTTCATTGACCAGCTTGCCAATGGAATTAACTGTAGTGTCGATCTCGGTTCTCAATACTTTTAGATCCTTTGTTGAATCAGCCGTATCAGCACTTATCTTTACTACATTATCAAGTGCTACATCGATCTTTTTTAGTTTCATAAGGATATCCTTAAGAATATTTCTGACTAATGGCAATGCTCCGTCGTTTCCATAAACTTGGTCTTCTGTCTTTAAAAGAATATCTTTAATCTTTATAAGAGACTCATTAACTGATTGAACGCTCTCTTTGGATCCTACAGCCATCTCAAGGAGCGTATCTTTTTTTGCGAGGTTTCCTGTAAGTTTCTCTGAATGGCTTAAAATCTTATTAATATTACCCTCGGGATCAGCAAGATTTGCAGTAATGTGTTCAACATTAGTAACTACCTTATCAACCTTTTCTAGAATGGGCTGGACCTTTTTTATTGTCTCATTAATGTCATATACCACTACAATCTCAGGGATAGTCTTAGGCGACAATTCCGGGCTGTTCAAGTTCTCCGTAGTAACGATAAGTCTGGAGGAGCCTATAAGTGGTTTATAAAGACTGAACGTACTATTAGATCTGATCCATTTTACGTGCTGTTCCGGTATTCTGATTTTTATCAGGAGTATCCCCTGATCATTGAGTCCTAACGTTTCCACCCTTCCAATTTTATAACCGGAAAACAGAACCGGCATTCCCTCAGTCAGATCCTCACCGGTTTTTGATGAAAGAGTATATATGTATTCTCTTGTAAAAAAACCTTTACTATAAGCCAGATATGTTACACATGCAATTATCAATATAGATGTTATTACTACAAATAGTCCGACTTTGAATTCAATTTTTTTAGACATGGATCATCCTGTACCTGTCTTTAAACCATGCATAATCGAAAATGTGACATTCTTTAAATGAATCGTCAATTATTTTCAATGAATCATAAATAAATTGGTCATCCGGAACATCTGGTATAATCTTGAAAGGCCTATCAATAACAATAATGGAATCAATGACCATAGCGGCTCTCAAAAGCATCGCGCAAAATCGCTCTTTATTAATTAATGAGGGGTTTCGTTCTTTAGCAATATGCTCCATACCGTATCTGCGCAAATATTGAAGAACCAAGAGTTCAGCTTTATCTTCAGGTAAGTTTTCATGATATTGCTTGATCAAGGCAATATTAATCCACACATCCAGGTTCGAGATTAAAGGTACATCCAGAGAAACCAGCCCCAGGTTTTGCTTGTTTTTCGTAGTGAAGTCGGCGAGTGCTTTGTCCAGCATGACTTCATCTTCAAATAGTCTTAAATGAAGATTAGAATTAATGACAGCACCTCAATGAGAACGATAGCTATGAAGACGTCAATCATACCATTCAGAACCGCTATAGGAATACTAGTCAAATCTTTTGTAGCATGCAAGCCAAACCGAATCGGGATTAGTGTGATAAAGAAGCCAAATGTGCAACATTTTATGAGAGATATTATTATATCATAAAAATTAGCCGAATTTAATAAAACATTTGAATAGGTATCCAAACTCATACCAAACAACAATTTTGAAAATAAAAGACCACTTGTCAAAGCCAGGATGGAAAAAAGGAAACTAAGTAAAACGACAGATATAACACCACTTATAACTCGTGGTAAAAAAAGGTAGTCAATCACGTCTATATTAAATTTATCTAATGTGTCCAATTCCTTATTAACCTTCATTACGGCAATTTCAGCATTTATGGCGGAACTCGAACGAAGGGCAATTAAAAGCACTGTGACAAATGGTGAAAGCTCTGTAACCACCAAACCCATCAGAATACGGCCCAGATATTCAGCAAGACCTAGGTTCTTTATAATTTGAAATACAATTCCTATAAGAAGAGAACCAAATATGATAGATATACCTATAAATAAGGGTAAGATCTGCACAGAAGTAAAGTAAATCTGGTTAATGAGAACCATCCTCGTGGCACTGCTATAAGAATTTTTGTTAAACATTTTTAAAAAAATTGCGGAGGCAAAGGAAAGGATATCGCGGAATGATCTGATAGCACTGATGCTTGTTTTACCAATCCTTTCAATAATATCAATCATGCGTTTGCCTTCTTGGGTAGATGTAAAATACTCTATTATAATTGCAATGAATGCTAACATAATGTAAATGGAAGCGCAAATATTGTCTTTTTTAAAATTAAAGGAAATAATGCTGCAGTAAAATAAAAGGTGTATTGAAATATGCGACTTTCCTTACTATTTGGGGAAGGTAAAATTCTAAAATATACTTCAGGAGATGGATCATGAAACTTATTCGCTTCCTTTCCAGGGAAAATCAAGAAATGTTCGGACTCTATGAACCGGAACTTCCGGATCAGGCTCTGGTAATTCGGGGGGACATGTTCGAAGATTTTGAAGTTACTTCGAAATTAGCTGTAGTTCATAGTATTTTGCCACCTGTCTCACCATGCAATATTCTGGCACTGGGGCTCAATTACAGGAAACATGCTGATGAAACAAACGTGTCGTATCCCGAAATTCCGATTGTTTTTATCAAAGCAACTACCAGTGTAATTGGACACATGTTACCCATTCTCCTTCCTTCAGCAGGCCCGGAAAATGTTGATTATGAGGCTGAGCTTGCCGTTATCATTGGAAGGAAGGTTAAAAATATCCCTCCCTCTGAAGCAATGGACTGTATTTTAGGCTTCACTTGTGCCAACGATGTCAGTGCCCGGGACTGGCAGATTGAAAAACAAAAGAGGCAGTGGGCCAGAGGAAAAAGTTTTGACACATTCTGCCCTTTGGGACCTTATCTAGTCACGCGAGATGAAATTCCGGATCCCCAAAATCTTCGTATTCGTACGATATTGAACGGTAGCACCGTCCAGGATTCTAATACCTCCGACATGATTTTCGATATCCCTGCAATTGTGAGTGATCTTTCAAGATCTATGACTTTACTGCCTGGTACTGTTGACATTGTAACCATAGACATAGAAAAAATAGGTCAGTTGACGAATCCTATCAAACGAGAAAATAATGAAAAGAACATATTTTATTTTGGGAGTAGAAGAGTTCAAAAGCCGCTTGTACTTGGTGATTAAGGTATCTGAGAATGTAGTACTTGAGATTTTGGCAAAATAGTCATTATTGACAAAGAGGTAATGCGATATATACTAAAAATAATGTCATGTAACTAATAGACCGTTTAAAAAACTAGCTTTAACCGCTGACATTTTGAGTAAAGCGAAAATCTTTATAAATTATGTGGTAAAGATTTCCCCTTGTTCTTGACGTGATCGGGGAGTGTGGATTGAATTAACATCCTTCGGTCAAAATGACATTAAATGGATGTTCCTATAACTGATACAATTATTCGAGGGTAAAACGTTGAAAAGTCTTGGTATTTGTATAGGTGCATCAACATTATCGGCCGTCGGTATTGACAGAGATGAAAAGGATCAAATTCATAAAACATCCTTACAGGTCAGACCTCACAATGGCAATCCCCGAGAAGCCCTCCTTGATACGCTTATAAATATAGGCGTGGATGGCTATGACAAAATAGCCGTAACCGGTAGAAAATTCAGAAATACAGTAAATCTTTCATCTATTTCAGAACCGGAAGCGGTCGAAGCTGCGCTTACTCATTTAAATGGCGATCGACAGGACCTCGATGCTATCATCAGCGCCGGGGGGGAAACTTTCATGGTTTATGTCCTAGGAAAAGATGGAAGAATCTGCTCGGTTCAAACTGGAAATAAATGCGCATCGGGAACGGGAGAATTTTTTATTCAGCAACTAAGGAGAATTGGTTTATCCATAAGTGATGCAATTCATTATGCTTACGAAGAAAAACCATATAAGGTATCAGGACGCTGCAGTGTATTTTGCAAAAGTGATTGTACGCATGCGACAAACAAAGGGGTGCCAAAGGGAAGGATAGCCGCAGGGCTGTGCAAGATGATGGCCGGCAAAATCATTGAAATTATCAAGCAGATTCCCAGAAACAACATTATGATTATAGGGGGCACCGCACAAAATCCCGTAATGATCAGCTATCTTCAAAAAGAGATAAAAAACTTAATCGTCCCGAAAGAAGCTCCTTACTTCGAAGCTCTGGGATCTGCGTTGTGGGCGCTTGATCACGAAACTGTAAAGTTACCAGAAAAGAAGAAGCTCTTCAAAAGAGGGGAAAATTCTTTTTTCTTCCTGCCACCTTTGAACAATTCAGCCGTTATAGTCGATTTTAAAACAGCGGAGAGAGGAATAGCCAAGGAAAATGAACGTTGTGTAATCGGACTTGACGTGGGATCAACAACTACAAAGGCTGTAACCCTCCGACTAACAGATGATAAAGTATTAGCTTCCGTATATCTGCGGACTGAAGGTAATCCTGTTCAGGCATCAAGAGAATGTTATGCTGATCTTTATACTCGACTGGGTGAGCTTGGAGATAAAATAAAAATAGTTGGCGTGGGTGTAACTGGTTCGGGCAGGCAGATAGCTGGATTGCATGCCATGACACGCGGTATAGTAAATGAAATTATTGCTCATGCTACCGGGGCACTTTTTTTTGATAAGACGGTGGACACAATATTCGAGATCGGCGGCCAGGATGCCAAATATACCTATATCAAAAATGGAGTACCTTCGGACTACGCAATGAATGATGCCTGTAGCGCGGGTACAGGGTCTTTTCTAGAGGAAGCTGCAAAAGAAACAATGGGGATCGAAATGGAGGAAATCGGCAGCATAGCAATTCAGGGACAAAACCCTCCAAACTTCAATGATCAGTGTGCGGCCTTTATCAGCAGCGATATAAAAAACGCCTCTCATGAAGGTACGACGAGAGAAGATATTGTTGCCGGTCTCGTATATTCTATTTGCATGAACTATGATAATCGGGTCAAGGGAAATAGACCTATGGGTAACAATATATTTATGCAGGGTGGCGTCTGTTATAACCAGGCGGTGCCTATGGCCATGGCGGCCTTGACAGGGAAGCGAATTGTTGTACCACCGGAACCCGGGCTGATGGGTGCCTTCGGCGTAGCACTGGAAATGAAGCGTATGTTGCAGTTAAAACTCTTAGAGGAAAAAGAATATTCTCTTAAAGCGTTAAGAGACAGGACCATCGAACAAAGGGAACCGTTTGTATGTACTGGTGGAAAAGAAAAGTGTGATCGGAAATGTGAAATTGCAAGGATAAAAATAGAAGGAAAAATGTATCCCTTTGGTGGTGCCTGTAACAGATGGTATAATCAACGATTCAATATTCAAATTGATGCAGAGAATCTGAATCTTGTCAAAATGCATGAGAAGCTTTCTTTTTATAAGTATATCCCGCAACCGGAAGATCTTAGAGTTAAAGCAAATTCGAAAACAATCGGTATTAACAAATCTTTTTTAGTAAATACATATTATCCGCTGTACTACCACTTTTTTTCGCGGATTGGTCTTCGTGTCCTAATCTCGGACATTTCAGAACGGGAAGGTGTTGATCGTCAGAGGGCTCCATTTTGCTATCCCGCAGAAATTTCACATGGCTATCTCCTCAATCTATTAAAAAAGAAGCCGGATTATATTTTTCTCCCCCAGGTAAAAGGTGTATGCGTGGAAAATTGGGACAAGCGAAGTATAACCTGCCCCCTCTCACAAGGTGAACCCTATTATCTATCGAGTGCCTTTAAGGATCATGAGTTATTCAGAAGCATGAAAGAAAATGGCAAAGTAATTATCCCTGTTATTGATTTTTCCGAAGGCTATGAGATGGCAGAAGATGCCTTCATATCCACGGCAAAGAAGCTTGGCTGCCGGAAGGAATTGGCTCGCAGGGCATTTTCCGAAGCGGTAAAAGTCCAGATAGAGATTCAAAAGGAAATGAAGGAAGCTGGCTTACGTTTTTTATATGAGCTTGAAAAAAAACCTGACCAGTCTGCCGTGGTCCTCTTTGGGAGATCTTATAATGCCTTTGTACCAGAGGCTAATATGGGAATTCCCAATAAATTTGCGTCGAGAGGGATGCCAGTGATCCCCTTTAATTTCCTTCCTTTAGAAGGAGAACCGATCCAGGATACTATGTACTGGTCAACAGGGCAGTCTATTCTCAAAGGATCGACGTTCATAGAAAAGCATCCCCAACTCTTTGGATGTTACATTACTAATTTTTCCTGTGGACCGGATTCTTTCCTTGCGGGGTACTTCCGCAATATAATGGGGAAAAAGCCATTTCTTTTACTTGAATTGGATTCTCATGTGGCTGATGCGGGACTGGAAACGAGAATCGAAGCATTCATGGATATCATCAAAAATTACAGGGAATTGGGTAAATGGCAGAAGGATTCTTGTGCTCCACATTATCCTTTACAAAAAGCGGCGTTTTTTGATTACAAGAAACAAGAATTCGTTGATTCAAAAGGTACAGGGTACCCTCTTCATCACCCGCAGGTACATCTCGTTATTCCGTCCATGGGACGTTTCCTGAACGATGCGACCTCTGCCGTATTTAGGTCGATAGGTATCCGCTCATCGGTACTTCCACCTGCAGATGATGAAGCCCTAAAGCTCGGAAGGGGAAACACCAGCTGTAAGGAGTGTCTACCTCTATTACTTACAGTAGGCAGTCTCCTTAAATATTTGAAAAAGCGGGATAGTTCGGACGAACTCTTAGTCTACTTCATGCCCACCGCTTCAGGACCGTGTCGATTTGGCCAATACTCTCCTTTCATTAGTCAGCTTATTGAACGGAATGGGATAGAAGATGTTGCTGTATTTTCCCTTCAAGCGAAAAACAGTTACACTGAGCTTGGCGGCAATGAACTCACCTTGAAACTGTGGTCATGCCTTGTGGTAGCTGATATGATGCAAGATGTTTATTCAGTTATCCTGGCAAACGCTGCGGACAAGAAAGGGGCTCTGGATATTTATAATAAGGAATCGGAAAAACTCATCGAGGTGTTTGAACGATCCCCGAATTTTAAAGATCTTCTAAAGGCCCTCACAAAGGCAGCCGATAATCTTCAGAAGATACAGGTAAAGAGATATGTGCATGATACTCCGTCAATTTTACTCACGGGGGAAATCTTTGTCCGACATGATGATCTCTCTAGGCAATTCCTTGTTGAGAAACTGGCTGAGCAGGGATTTGCAACCAAGGTTTCCAGCGTAATGGAGTGGGTTTATTACACTGACTGGTGCTTTAAAAAGGGTTTATCGGCTGCCGCACCCAACCTCCGGGAACGGGCCTCCCTTTTGTTAAGATCAACATGGATGAGGAGATATGAGAAAACGTTCAAGAAAATCATGGAGAGGTCGAATTTATTCCAATATAGACTTGATGATGTCGAGCATTTGATCAGTAATATTAGCCAGTTGATCAATCCGAGACTTACAGGTGAGGCAGTATTAACTATTGGGGCAGCTGTAACAGAAATCCCCAGCCATTACTGCGGAGTAATAGCTATCGGACCTTTCGGGTGTATGCCCAACCGTCTCTCTGAGGCCATATTGTCAAGAGAGATGGGTACAGAACTTCCCTTTTTGGCTATTGAAAGCGACGGGAACCTTTTCCCGCAGGTAATTACGGCAAAACTGGAGGTATTTCTATTACAAGCATTGAGGATACACGAGAACATGAGGAAATCAAGCAGTAGACAAATCCACTAAGTTCTGCCTTGGAATTATTGAGTGTCCATGAATGAAAAATGATGGTATTTTGTAAATTCATATGATAATCCCACAGTAGTGTTTTAAGGTAAAGTATGTGAGCCCAAAGGAGGTTAATAAATAAAAATGGAAAATAAGAACAGAAAAACCTTTATAATGTTTCTAATGGCTTTTCTGATAGCGTCTTTTGTCGTTTCTCTCGTGGAGGTGTTGAGGTCGTCTTTTGTTCCTGTTGGATCTAATATTCAAACAGTACCTGTGGTTTCATCAGCGGAAACTCCTCGTGCACCAGCCTCATTTGCTGATCTGGCTGAAAAATTGAAACCGTCTGTAGTAAATATCAGTACCACGAAAACAATACGGGCCGGCCGTGGAAACCAATCCAGATCACCTTTTGGCGAGTCACCGTTTGACCGATACTTCTGGGGAGATGATTTCTTTGAAAGATTCTTCGCCTCGGATCTGGTTTTATCATCAGCCACGACGGCTACATTTTTACCAATAGTCATGTAGTTGAACAGGCTGATAAGATTCTGGTTAAACTTTCGACAGGAAAGGAGTATGAGGCTAAGGTTATTGGCAAGGATGCAAAAACAGATCTTGCGCTTATAAAAATTAAACCGGGAGAAAGCCTCCCCGTGGTTGAAACAGGCGATTCCGAAAAACTGCGTGTAGGCGACTGGGTGATAGCCATTGGTAATCCATTCGGTCTTGAACAGACGGTAACTGCAGGTATTGTAAGTGCTAAGGGCAGAGTCATAGGCGCGGGTCCCTATGATAATTTCATTCAAACTGATGCCTCAATCAATCCAGGGAATAGTGGTGGGCCTCTATTCAATATGGAAGGTAAGGTAATAGGCATTAATACGGCCATCGTGGCCCAGGGGCAGGGTATCGGGTTTGCTATACCGATTAATATGGCCAAAACCATATTGCCTGACCTAAAATCAAAAGGTAAAGTTACCCGTGGCTGGCTGGGCGTTTCTGTCCAGGACGTCACAGATGAAATCGCAAAAAATCTAAAACTTAAAGATACAGGTGGCGCACTGGTGTCAGAAGTATTCAAGGGAGATCCTGCAGACAAGGCTGGTCTGAAAGCGGGTGACCTTATCACAGAGGTGAACGGGAAAAAAATAAAAGATACCCATGAATTGTTACTCACAATCGCTTCTTTTCATGTAGCTGATAAGATTGAGCTTAAGGCCCTGCGTGATGGACAGGAAAAGACTTTTCATATTATCGTGACAGAGAGAAAGGATCAACCGGAAATAGCCTCGGCCAGAGAGTCATCGGAAAACTTCGGGATGACAGTACAGGATATCACACCTGAGATTGCTCAATATCTAGGAATTGCCAGTAAGAGTGGCGTGATTGTAGTTGATGTCAAAGACGGAAGCCCGGCCGATGAGGTAGGCATCCAGCCCCAGGATATCATTCTGCAGGTAAATAAAGTGAAAATTTCCTCCTTGAAAGATTACCTGAAGGAAATATCCAAAAAAGGTGCAAAAAAGAGCGTCCTTCTTTTAATAAAACGAGGTAAAGCGACATATTTTGTAAGCCTGCGTAAGTAATTAGAACCCCTATATGAATGAAGATGCCGGATTTCTGTATGAATAGGGGCCAACATCTGCTTGCGATCTATGAAACTCTGAATGCTCATTTTGGTGACCTTCACTGGTGGCCGGGT
>PDVH01000078.1_pt1 | contig 26339 bp, 30 predicted proteins | sample 1369781 | NCBI WGS metagenome assembly PDVH01 (sample SAMN07795378, study PRJNA414565) | Alkali sediment metagenome, whole genome shotgun sequencing project. | isolation source: glacial lake sediment | place: Bosnia and Herzegovina: Donje Bare Lake | collected 2016-06
AAATTATAATAAAAGTTCATGCACATTATGATAGAATCTTTTTATAATATATAACAATAATTTTCAGGAGGTGAATGGAAACAAGAATGGCTGTTAAGATAAGGTTGGCGCGGCTTGGTGGAAAGAGCAGGCCCTTTTACAGAATTGTGGTAGCTGATTCCGAATCTCCTAGGGACGGCAGATTTTTGGAAATAGTTGGAAGCTATGATCCCCGAAAAAATCCTGCAGAGATTATCTTGAAAGAGGAACGCGTTGTTGATTGGCTTTCCAAGGGAGCTGTACCTTCTTTAACGGTATCTCAGATACTTGTTAAGAAAGGAATCGCAACTAGAACATAATTGGCGTAATTAGGGTCACATGTTGAATTATTACATTGATGGTTTTACGGTTGAGTCGATATTACTAAAGGGTTCACTGAATAAGTAACTAGTGGAGGTTGTGACGATGAAAGATTTGATCAAGTACATAGCTCAGTCTTTGGTTGATAAACCTGATTTAGTGGAGGTGTCCGAGGTGCTTGGCGAACAGACTTCTGTGATCGAACTGAGAGTTGCGAAAGAAGACCTGGGTAAAGTTATCGGCAAGCAGGGAAGAACCGCAAAAGCCATGAGGACTATTTTGAGTGCGGCATCAACGAAACTTCGTAAGAGGGCTGTTTTAGAAATTATAGAATGAACCCGACTGAGTTCTTTGAAATTGGCAAGATCGTTAAACCCTGTGGTCTCAGGGGGCGAATGAAGGCTGTCTCGTATCTTGAAACGAATGGCATTATTCAATCCTTTGATGAAGTATATGTAAGACAGGGAAGAGATGAAACAGGGCCTTTCAAACTGAAGGCTTTCACAGTCAGGGGAAAAAGTTTTTTTCTTGAAATTGAAGGCGTCGAAGATTGCGAAAGTGCGAATGCGCTCGCAGGCTGTCAGGTACTGATCCCTGTAAACAAGCTGAAAAAGTTGCCTGAAGGCGAATACTACTGGCGGGATATTATAGGCCTTAAGGTGGTTACCGAAGAAGGGCAAGTTCTCGGTGTAATTGAGACTATATTTGCAACTGGAAGTAATGATGTTTACGTTTGCCGCACAAATGAAAGAGAAATTCTACTGCCAGGCATTGCCGATGTGATACGCAAGATTGATATAGATCAGGGAATGGTGGTTGTGAGACTGCTTGAAGGTTTATAGAAGCCATGATCAAGTTTGATATCCTTTCCATCTTCCCGGAGATGTTTGAATCTCCTTTGAATTACAGTATCCTGAAAAGGGCGAAAGAGAAGGAGTTAGTGGGAATCCGACTCCACAACATCCGCGACTATGCCGAAGACAAACACAGGATGACGGACGATGCACCGTATGGGGGCATGAAAGTGGAACCGATTGACAGGGCTCTGGCATCAATCGTGACGTCGAGAAGTAACGCCCTGATAGTACTGTTGACACCCCAAGGGGAGACTTTCAGCCAGAAAATGGCCGAGGAGATGGCCGCATATCTTCAAATTGTGCTCGTCTGTGGACGTTACGAGGGTGTGGACGAAAGGGTAAGAACGCATCTGGTTGACAGGGAGATTTCTATCGGTGATTTTGTTTTAACAGGGGGTGAATTGTCGGCCATGGTTTTAGTTGATGCTGTTTCCCGTTTGGTTCCGGGTGTCCTGGGGAACTATGAGGCAGCATCTTTTGATTCTTTTTCCACTGGCATGTTGGAGTATCCCCATTATACACGTCCAGCCTGTTACCGGAGCTGGAGTGTTCCTGAAGTGCTTATGTCTGGGAATCACAGTGAAATTGAGAAATGGCGGAGGAAGGAATCGCTCAGGAGAACATATTTGAGGCGGCCTGATTTGTTAGAAAAAATTCAACTGTCCGGAGAGGATAGAAGAATACTCGAAGAAATAAAGAAAAATCATTAGTTACTTGATTTGAAGGAGTTTGTACTATGAATGTTTTGGAAATGGTCGAAAAAGAGCAGATGAGAGGAGACATCCCTGCTTTCAAGCCTGGTGATACGGTGAAAGTGTATGTGAGGATTGTTGAGGGACAGAAGCAGAGGATTCAGGCCTTTGAAGGCGTTGTTATTCGCAGAAGGAGGGGTGATTGCCGGTCCAGTTTCACGGTGAGAAAGGTATCCTACGGCGTGGGAGTGGAGAGAACATTCCCCCTTCATTCACCGGTTATAGATAGGATTGAAGTAGTCAGCCGCGGCAAAGTGCGGCGTTCCCGGTTATACTACTTGCGAGGCCTGAGAGGGAAGAAGGCAAAAATCAAAGAAATGGGGAAATAATCATCAGAGATGAATAGTTTCGAACGGCATGCCCATCAACGTGGTTTTAAATTGATAGCTGGTATTGATGAGGCGGGTAGAGGACCTCTTGCAGGTCCTGTTGTTGCGGCAGCCGTGATACTACCTACTGATTATGAAAATTCGGAAATCAAGGATTCAAAGCAGCTTTCAGCTAAAAAGAGGGAAAGCCTTTGTGAAATAATAAAGCGGGAAGCCCTCTATATTGGCCTCGGTGTTGTTGAGGCATCTATCATTGATGCCGTGAATGTATTTCAGGCAACACTGGCTGCAATGAAGGAAGCCGTATTAAACCTGTCAATAGAACCTGATTATTTGCTGATTGACGGGTCACACCGTATCTTTATACACATACCCCAGGAAACTATTGTCAAAGGAGACTGCCGGAGCGTCTCTGTAGCGTCAGCGTCCATTGTTGCTAAGGAATCAAGGGACAGGATCATGGAGATATATCATCGTCAGTTTCCCCAGTACAATTTTTTAAAGAACAAAGGCTATGGTACGGGAGAACACCGGGAAGCAATCAAGAAGTATGGCCATTGCAAGATTCATCGAAAGTCTTTCATAATTAAAGAAAAGGGTGCACTTCACATAAATGCAGAACTAGAATTCTAATACCGGATTACAATCACTTGCTTATTAGTTCTTTTTTATATTTGGTACATCTCCGGGAAAGTTGTTGTTATCTTCAGGATTCGAGAGGTCAAGGAGTCGAGGATTCAATTGAAAGTCATTGATGAAAATTCTTGATCACTTGGACCCTTGAATACCCGAATCGTTTAACAATTAAATTGAAGAATAACTATTAATGGTTATGAATGGTTTCGGAAGGATACGAACCGGAAAAAAAGGAGAAAATATTGCCGTTGCCTATTTGAAAAGTAATGGGTACCGGATCGTTGAACGCAATTACAAATGCCTCTTTGGAGAAATTGATATCGTGGCAAAAGACGGTGATACAGTTGTCTTCATAGAGGTGAAAAGCAGGAAATCGGAAGAATTCGGTGACCCCCAGGTAGCTGTAGGATTGGAAAAGCAAAAAAAAATTTCGAAAATTTCTCTCAAATATTTAGAGGAAAAACACCTCTATCCCTGTAATGCGAGATTTGATGTTGTGGCGATTAAAATGCTGCCCAGTGGAAACAAGGTTGAACTTATTCAGAATGCCTTCGAATTTACTCTTTAAACCCTCCCTGAGTACTCACGTTTTTAGAGCTTTAGCTTGAGACACTCAACCTCGAACTTTTATGCTACAGGTACGAAGTAACAAGATGCGATATATATCTTGCGATGGCAATGCAAGATGTTAATCCGGGAGACTCGATACCGATGAGGTTTATCAGGCCGGGGTACCCAATATCTTTTTCATCTTTAACAACAAAGTCCCGGGGAGGTTCTCCCGGGCCCTGGAGTTTCGGCCTGATGCCGCACATGTCCGGATGGAGCATCTCTTCCTTGATCCCCGGCAGATACTTTTTTATGGATAGGTAAAAAGATGTTTTCCTGCCCTCATCAATGCTGTATTCTATTTCATTAACGTACTGGCTGTCTGGGCCAAATTTGACGCGGTTGCCCAAATCCCGTGTGGCATGGATGCCAAGGCTTACGGTATTTTCCGGCGGCACAGGATAGACTAAGTGATACAGCTTTGGCGCCGGCGAAGCAGAGAAGTAATTTCCCTTGCAATATTTCAAGCGATATCCCATGCGGTCAATATTAATGCCTGCCAGGGCGGTAATCCTGTCGGAATATAGACCGGCAGAGTTGATAAGAACCTTAGTGGAGAATCTGTATTCACCCCGGTTTGTTTCCAGTTCGTAAGATCCATTTTCATTATGTATTGCCGTCACTTCCGACCTGAAGGCAATGATGGCCCCGTTGGACTCCGCCCGCACATAGAAGGATCTCATCAAACTATGACTATCGATGATACCCGTGGATGGGGAGAAGATGGCGGCTTTGGCGCTGACCTCCGGCTCCAGGGTCAGGATTTGCTTTTTCCCTAACAGCGTGAGATCGGCAACCCCGTTCCCCTCGGCATGTTTTTTTATGGACTCAAGTCTTTCACACTCTTCATCATCCGTGGCGACGATCAGTTTTCCGAGGCGTTTGTGAGGAATGTTTCGTTCCCGGCACAATTCGTAAAGGAGGAGGTTTCCCTCTGTGCAGAAGGCGGCCTTCAGGAATCCATGGGGGTAGTAAATGCCGGCGTGAATCACCTCGCTATTGCGACTGCTCGTTTCCTGGCCCAAGCCTATGTTTTTCTCGACCAACAACACGTGCTTGTTGCAGACGGAAAGCTCTTCCGCGATAGCCAGACCGATGATCGTGATGTCAAAAGTGTTGCTTTGGCTCATGGATATCAAAAATGCGTTAGAGGGGGTTTCCCTGTGGGATAGACATTGAAGCCGATATCGAAGCATCGTTTGTGGTCAAGGATATTCCTGCCGTCGAAGATAGAGGCCGGTTTTGCCATGGTGTCGTAAATTTTTTGAAAATCAAGGTTTCGGTATATTTCCCATTCGGTCAGCAACGCGATGGCGTGGCATTCTTCGGCGGCCATGTAGGGATCTTCTACGAAGCTTATTTTTCCGTTCACACCTGCCATGTCAGCCCTAGCATTTCTTAGGGCTTTCGGATCGGTTATAACGATTTCCGCTTTTTCCTCAAGCAGCCTTCTGGCAATGAAAATGGCAGGGCTTTCTCTCGTATCACCCGTGTTGGCCTTGAAAGCAAAGCCAAAAAGGCAGATTTTCTTATCGGTAAGAGTATTAAACATGGCGGTCAGCATATTCAATATAAAGCGCACCTGCTGGTACTGGTTAATTTTAACGACACTTTCCCAGTAATCTGCAACTTCGTTAAGACCGTAATGTCTGCAAAGATAGACAAGATTCAGGATATCCTTCTTAAAGCAGGAGCCTCCAAAGCCAATGCTGGCGTTGAGAAACTTGCTGCCAATCCTACTGTCCATTCCCACCGCTCGTGATACCTCGGTAATATCGGCATCAGTTTTTTCGCAAAGGGCCGAGATAGCATTAATAGATGATATTCTCTGCGCGAGAAATGCATTCGATACTATCTTGGAAAGTTCACTGCTCCAGATGTTAGAGGTAATGATCTTTTCCCGTGGCACCCAGTTGGCGTATATTTCTGCAAGAGTCTCTCTTGCCTTTAAACCACTTTCCGTATCCTGGGAACCGATGAGGATACGATCGGGATTCTCCAGATCCCTGATGGCTGATCCTTCGGCTAAGAATTCTGGGTTGGAGAGGATTTCAAAGTAGACAGAATGTGTATTACGCAATATATTTTCCATAGCCTGGGCGGTTTTAACAGGCAGTGTACTTTTTTCGATGACGATCTTTGATGATTTAGAATACTGGAGGATTTGTCTGGCTGTCTTTTCCCAGTACTGGAGGTCTGCCGCCATACCTGCGCCCGCGCCAAATGTTTTGGTCGGGGTATTTACACTAACGAATATAATGTCGTTGTCTCTGATTCCGCCTTCTATGTCGGTACTGAAAAAGAGATTCTTCCCTGATGTTGCACGAACAATTTCATCAAGGCCGGGTTCATAAATGGGAAGTTCCTCGGAATTCCATTCGGCAATACGAGTAGAGTTAATGTCCACGACTGTGATTCTGTATCTAGGACATTTATATGCTATCATAGCCATCGTCGGACCACCGACGTACCCGGCACCGATACACAGAATATTTTTTTCGAATTTCATATGATCTTCTAATCCTTAAATTACTGCTCGAAAATATGCGATTGTCCGCTCAAGTCCCTCCTCAAGGTTTATTTGCGGCTGCCAGCCCAGCGTTTTCCTTGCTAAGGAAATGTCGGGTTTACGCTGCATCGGGTCATCCTGGGGCAGAGGCTTAAATACTATCTTTGATCGGTTTCCTGTCATGGTGATTATCGTCTCAGCGAGATCAAGAATACTGAACTCTTCCGGATTGCCGAGATTTATGGGGCCGAGAAAACTGTCGGCACTATCCATCATCTTGATCAGACCAGCTATCATGTCATCAACATAACAGAATGATCTGGTATGAGACCCGTCGCCATACACCGTGATATCTTCACCTTTCAGGGCCTGGATAATAAAATTGCTGACGACACGTCCATCATTCAGGGCCATGCGTGGACCATATGTATTGAATATTCTCGCAATTTTAACTTTAACGTTATTCTGGCGGTGATAATCCATCATAAGACATTCCGCAGCCCTTTTCCCTTCATCATAACAGCTCCTTGGTCCTATGGGGTTTACCCTGCCCCAGTATTCCTCCTTTTGTGGATGAACATCAGGATCACCGTATACTTCTGAGGTGGATGCCTGGAGAATCTTTGCATTAAGACGTTTTGCTAGTCCAAGGGTGTTGATGGTTCCCATGACGTTAGTCTTGATGGTTTTTATCGGATTATACTGGTAATGTATCGGTGAGGCTGGAGACGCCAGGTTATAGATCTGATCCACTTCGAGGAAAATCGGATTGATCATGTCATGTCTAATTAATTCAAAGTGGGGATTGGCCAGAAGATGAATAATATTTTCCTTGCTCCCGGTAAAAAAATTGTCCAGTCATATAATATCGTTCCCCCGTTCGATAAGTCGATCACAGAGGTGAGAACCTAAGAATCCCGCGCCACCGGTGATAAGTATATGTTTCATAAACTTTTATCAGGAGATATTAAAATTTACAATGTAAGTGTTTAAGAATCTTTTTCCCTAGCTTCAGTAATAAGAGATTTTGTTTTTATGGTTTTTTCCCGTTAGGTTTGGTATTAAACGAAAACCGCTTTAATATGTCAATAAAAAAAGTGCTTTGAGCCATTTAAATTACTCTTGGCGCGAAAATTCATTTTCAATGTATGCATTCGGGACATGGATATTAAAAAAGGTACATTGTATATCGTAGCGACCCCGATAGGGAACCTTGAAGATATTACCCTGCGGGCCATCCGGGTTCTCAGGGAAGTTCAGCTTATAGCCGCAGAGGATACGAGAAGGACAAGAAAATTATTGGATACATATCAGATTCACACCCCCATGACCAGTCTTCACGAGCATATTGAGGGTAAAAAGAGCAGCCTTCTGATATCTAAAATGAATGCGGGTGCTGATGTGGCCTTTGTATCTGATGCCGGGACGCCTGGTGTATCCGATCCTGGGTATGTGCTAATTAGTAAGGCGATTGCAAATGGTATCAGAATAGTACCGGTTCCCGGTGTCTCAGCTGTCATAACAGCACTCTCTGTTTCCGGACTGCCAATAGGCTGTTTTGCCTTTTTCGGATTTTTACCTCCGCGATCTGGAAAACGGAAGCAATTATTATCGTCCCTCATGAATGAAACAAAGACGCTGGTATTTTATGAGTCTCCCAAAAGGCTGATAGCATCACTGTGTGATATTGAGGCTGTCCTCGGCAACCGGAAAATTGTAGTATTAAGGGAACTGACAAAAGTCTTTGAAGAAATTATACGAGGAACAGCCGGAGATGTTATCGATAGGCTGAAGGGAAGGGTTATCAAAGGTGAAGTAACACTGGTCGTAGCAGGAAATGAGAAGAGAATTCCTTCTTTTTCCGATGATGATATTTTTGCCAGATTTGAAAAGTTACGTCAAAGTTCTGATTTTTCCCGGCGTGACATTATAGAAAAGCTTGCTCAAGAACTGGAAATTTCAAGGAAGAAAATTTACAGGCTGGTTGTAAGTCGTGATGGATAGAAAATATCAGCCGTACTATTTTCTTGAACAGTTTCCACAGGTATGATAACTCATTTCTATATTGTGGGAAAATGTATGAATTAAAGGTACGTATGTCTTATTGACGGTCATTTATTAAAGCCGGATGACAGGATTTATGAACTCGTTGAAATGGTCGATGGCAATAGTGGCCTTGAAGCCAAACAGGATCGAGAAATCATTGTCATTGATGGTCGGGTATATGAGAGAATGTTAAGACCAGAAGACAAAGTTTATGATCTCGTGGATATTTTAGAGAAGGGCTCCGGTGAGCGTCTTCAGGATTCAAACCTCAATGATGAAATAATGAAGAGGGTTAGCGAAATTACTCAAAGAATTGCAAGAGAGATAGTGCCTGAGATTGCCGAAAGGGTTATAAGGGAAGAGATTGACAAATTGAAAAGATGAGAAGACCTTTTTTAATTATATTGGTTTTTATGACCTGGATTTTTCTCTTACCCTGCAAGGGGTTTTCGCAGGACAATGAAGATATCCAGCCGGTAAATACTGAGGGTACGAGTATCATAATAAATGATGATTTAGCCAGTGCAAGGAATAATGCCATTCAGGATGCCTTACAGAAGGCCGTGGAACATGTTGTTATTACATTGATCCCTACCAAAACAATAGCAAGTCAATCTCAGATAATCAGAGACAATCTTTATGCTAAAAGTAATGAATATATTCATGATTATAGAATTATCAGCGAGAAACAATATCAAGCAGTCTATCAGGTTAATGTTAGGTCAACATTATTTGCAAGCAGCATAATGGATGATCTTCAGGCCCTCGGGCTTCTTATTGTGGAGAAGAAAAAAGTTCCGGTAACTGTGGTAGTCGTTTTAGTCCGGGGACTTAAAAGTTATACCGATTTTGCAAAAGTAAAAGAACTGTTGAAGACCAAAATGAAGGTTATTATGAATATTTATCAGCGTCGTTTTGAATGGGGTATGGCAAGTCTGGATTTGGAGATTCAGGGAACCGTTCAGTCCTTCGCAGGTGAGCTTGTAAAAACAGGACATTTTTCCTTGGACAATACTCGAGCAGATCAGAACTATATCGAAGTTACTTTCTTGAAATAAGGTAGGGTTGATGTTTTCATTCCAGGAGATTTTAACTGCAAGGATGTTTTAATGCAGGGGTTTGATTGTTATGGGTAGATTCGGCCGACTGTTTCAATTGGTAATTGTGTTATCTTTGCTTCTTGGGTGTGCATCGAAAATACCAGACATGGTGAATTCCGATAAAAGCAAAGGGAGTACAAGGCTTATTGCCATATTACCTGTGAACAACATGACAGCAAATGTAAAGGCGGGTCAGATGCTGAGGGAGGCGGTTCTTAATGAACTGTATTTCAAGGGCTATCCCAAAATTCCATTAAACGTAATCGATGAAAAGCTCTCAAAAATCTATAAAGATGGTATGGATTTTAAGAGAGTTAATATTTCTCCAAAGGCAGTAGGCGAGCTACTTGGTGTTGATGCGGTCCTGTATGCTACTTTAGATGAGTGTTCGACTTCCTACACCTTTGTGTACGCGCCGACCAGCGTTTCCGTAGTTCTTGAGCTGCGGAGTGCGAAGACTGGTGAAACACTCTGGAATTCCAAGCATAGAACTGTAAAGAGGAATTATGGGATTTCGCGGGAACAGCTTGAAATGGCATCATGCCAGGTTTTCGAGCCGACGATACAGGAAGTTGTGGGGAAGGCTATGACGACTTTTCCTGATGGACCTGATTCAGCGAGTTAAACACACAAAACTCTGAGAATATTTTAAAATCTCCGCAAAATCCCTGCCTCATGACTTGAGTATCTCCTGATATGGAGAAATGTATATTCGGCTTCATGCAAGGAAACGCAGATGAAAATAATTATTATTTTTTTGTCCACATTGTCATTTGTGTTGTTTGGTTTGCAACAAGTTGAAGCAAAAAGAGTTATGGAGCTAAAGATAGGTAAGGGCGAAGCTAAGGTTAACTTTTTGGAGGGGTCGGCTCAGGTTCTTCCAGACGGGAAGAAATCAGACGGGAAGAAAGCATGGCGTTCCTTGGAGGTGGGAGACACGCTCAAAGGAGGCGACGAGGTTAACACATGGTCTAAGGCGAGACTTGAGCTTGTCTTACCTGATTATTCTGCTGTTCGTTTTGCTGGTAATTCTCATTTTAGGATCCTTCAGATGGAAGCCAGTGAAGATGCCGAACCGGGGAACATAAAATTTCATTTGGCTGTTGGGAAGACTTGGGCAAATGTAAGCAGAGTGATGGGAAAAGGAAGTCAATTTGAGCTTCAGTGTGAAAATGCTGTAGCCGGTGTCAGGGGTACCATTTATCGAATGAATGTCGAGGAAGATAAGTCAGCCCTGGTGAGGGTATATGACGGATGGGTGTATGTATCGGGAGGCGGGCCAGCCGTGGAGCTGCCGACGATGATTGGTACTCCTACAAGCCAATTTCCGGCCCTAAAAAAGTTACTCTGGGGGAGTGGGTGTTTATTATTAAATCTATGCAGCAGATAAGAATCGCTGCAGATGGAACAGCGGAAAAACCAAGGGATTTCACTGAAAATGAAGATAGGGACGACTGGGTGGACTGGAACAGATCGAGAGATCAAGAATTATAATCGGGGTAGAACCCAGGGATACATTATTCAGATAAACCGGATAGAACAAATAAATGAATATACCCAATTTACTGACGTTATTGAGGATCCTCCTTGTTCCTGTCACGGTAATCTTCCTCATGCAGGGAAACTTCACTAAGGCACTAATTGTTCTGGTTGTTTCGGGAATCACTGATGCCCTTGATGGATTCCTTGCGCGCATATTAAAGCAGCAGACCGTACTGGGGGCATATTTGGATCCCATAGCGGATAAGGCTCTCCTTGCAAGTTGCTTTGTGACCCTGTCTATAAAGGGTATAATCCCTGGATGGTTCACGGTTATTGTCATCAGCAGGGATTTGATCATACTTATTGGTATTGCCATCATGTCAATTATGTCAATACCGTATAAAATCAGCCCATCATTTATAAGCAAGATCACAACAGCTCTGCAATTGTTCACATTAGTTTTTTTTCTGATGTTTCGTATTCTTCCTGGATTGATTGATTATATATGGCTTTTGGTTTTACAATGGCTCACAGTCCTGTTCACCGTTATTTCCGGGCTTAATTATATGTTAAGGGGGATTAGGTTAAATAGTTACACACCATAGATTGGTATATAAATATACCGTGAAAAATGGGCAAATCACAATATTTGCTTGACATAACAGCGTTTTACTGTTAAAAATCATCTTCTTCCGTTGGGGAGACCCTGATGTAGGCACGTAGCTCAGGGGGAGAGCGCCATCCTGACGCGGTGGATGTCCAGGGTTCAAATCCCTGCGTGCCTACCATTTTTGTCAGATAACAATAAAATCAGATATGACGATTAATTGTGGATGAGGGCATCAGCAGTATGTATGCAGTGATGCCCTTTCTTATAGACGTGTTAGTGATGTATTTGAAATGCCGGGTTTTGATTCATGAATGAAGTAAGGATTATATTACCGGATGACTCAGTCAGTGCGTTTCGTTCCGGTGCAACAGTTAAGGAAGTTATTGCATCGTGGAAAAATGATATGCTTCCTTTGGCAGTTGCGGCGAAGCTGAATAGTGCCCTTGTGGATTTAAGCCATCCCATTAAGGAGGATGCATCTCTTGAGGTGATTGAAGTTTCATCAAAAGAGGGTTTGGCGATCCTCCGGCATAGTATATCGCATGTCATGGCACAGGCTGTCCAGGATACATTCGAAGGTGTTCAGATTTGTATAGGGCCTTCCATAGAAGATGGTTTCTATTATGACTTCGAATATTCTGAGACCTTTACCCCTGAAGACTTTGAAAAGATCGAAGCTAGAATGCAAGAGACTGTAAAATTTAATTATCCTTTTTTACGTCGAGAGATGTCAAGAGAAGAAGCTGTTGCTCTGTTCAGGGATAAGGGTGAATCATATAAGGTGGAACTTATCAATGATTTGCCGGAAGATATAGAAACAGTCACTGTTTACAGCCAGGGAGAGTATGTGGATCTCTGTCGCGGCCCCCATATTCCGTCCACGGGAATGATCAAGGCTTTCAAGTTGTTAAGTGTGGCGGGGGCATACTGGCGGGGTGACGAGAGAAATAAGATGCTTCAACGCATCTATGGGACGGGGTTTGCATCTGAAGAAGCACTTGCCGAATATCTCCGTATTGTTGAGGAGGCTAAGAAAAGGGATCATCGGAAACTGGGAAGAGATCTGGACCTGTTCCAGATAAATGATGAGGCAGGACCAGGGTTGATCATATTTCATCCTAAAGGAACCATGCTACGGACCGTCATTGAAGACTGGGAAAGAAAAGAACACTTGAAACGTGGATATGAAATGGTTATGGGGCCACAGATCCTGAAAGTTGATCTATGGAAGAAATCAGGGCATTTCGACCATTACAGGGATAATATGTATTTCACGGAGATAGAAGATCAGGGATATGGGATAAAGCCGATGAACTGCCTTTCCCATATGCTGATATACAAATCGAAGATTCGCAGCTACCGTGACTTACCGCTCAGGTATTTCGAGCTTGGCACCGTCCACCGGCATGAAAAAACTGGAGTTCTCCATGGTCTCATAAGAGTACGACAGTTTACACAGGATGATGCTCACATCTTATGTACGCCGGAGCAATTGAATAGCGAGATTACCGGCATTGCGAATTTCGTAAGTTATGCCATGAAAATTTTCGGTTTCGACTACGATATAGAACTGAGTACACGGCCCGAAAAATCCATCGGTTCCGATGAAGACTGGGAGATGGCGACGTCAGCATTAAAGGACGCCTTAAGAGTCAACAAACTGGTGTATGAGATTAACGAAGGAGATGGTGCCTTTTATGGACCCAAAATTGACTTCAAGATAAAGGATGCACTCAACAGAAAATGGCAGTGTGCTACAATTCAGTGTGATTTTACTCTTCCGGAACGGTTCGATCTCAACTACATAGGCGCCGATGGAGAGAAACACAGGCCGGTAATGCTGCACAGGGTGATCCTCGGTTCCATAGAACGGTTCCTGGGTGTGCTGATAGAACACTATGCCGGGGCTTTTCCAGTCTGGCTGTCGCCGGTTCAGGCGGTTCTAATGACCGTGACCGACAGACACATTCCCTATAGTGAAGAAGTATTCATAAAATTGAGTGATGCGGGGATTCGTGTGGAGAGAGATTTCAGGAACGAAAAACTGGGGTATAAAATTAGAGAGGCACAGATTCAAAAAATACCTTATATGCTGGTAATTGGCGATCGGGAGATAGAATCGAACCGGGTTTCTCCCCGTGAACGTAGCGGTAAAGACCTAGGCGCCATAGGTGTTAATGAATTTATTGGCTTGGTAAAGGAAAAATGTGCACAGTATCAGTAGTTACGGGATGAAAATCCTAAGCACTAAAGATTAATATTCTGAACGATATCAAAATGCAAATGACCGAAACGTTGAGAATCTCGATATTAGGATTTACTATTACAGGAGGTGACATATAGCCAAGGATTTAAACATAAATCAGGAGATTAAGGCGACTACCGTCAGGGTTATTGATGAGGGTAAACAATTGGGTGTTATGTCTCTGGCGGAGGCATTGGATGTTGCTGCTAAGGCGAGTCTGGATCTGGTTGAGGTTGCTCCCAATTCTACACCACCGGTTTGCCGGATTATGGATTATGGGAAATTCAGATACCAGCAAAGCAAGAAACTACAGGTCGCAAAAAAGAGTCAGAGTACCATTCAGGTAAAGGAGATCAGGTTAAGACCGAAAACTGATGAACATGACCTGCAGGTAAAAATCAAACATATTAAAAAATTCCTCAGCCAGAATGATAAAGTGAAGGTTACCATGATGTTTAGAGGTCGCGAAATGGCTTATACTGAACTGGGCAGGAAAATCATGGAGGATGTCCAAAAGGCGTTAGCAGATGTAGGTATTATTGATCAACATCCGCGGCTGGAGGGAAGAAGTATGGTTATGATGGTGTCGCCGAAGAAATAGAGTGAAAGGGGTGATTTAATGCCAAAGATAAAAACACACAGGGGAGCGGCTAAAAGGTTTAGTCTTACGGGAAGTGGTAAGGTGAAGAGGAGTAGGGCTTATGCAAGCCATATTCTTACGAAAAAAACGACAAAAAGAAAAAGAAATTTGAGAAAGTCTACAATTCTCCACAAGAGTGATACCAGAGGAATAAAGATGTTAATTCCGTATATGTAGGAATGAGATATAATGTTTAGATAAAAATATTTTGAGTTTGGTAGAATAATTCAGTAATGCGCTTTTTATAAGAAGCGGGGAGATCAGAAGAAATGCCAAGAGTAAAAAGAAGTGTCACTGCTAAGAAAAAGAGACGAAGAATTCTGAAAATGGCAAAGGGTTTTTTTGGAGCGCGGAGCCGTTTATTAAAAACAGCCACGGAAGCCGTGGAAAGGGCAATGAAGTACGCGTACAGGGATAGAAGAGCGCGAAAAAGGGATTTCAGGAAACTTTGGATTGTAAGGATTAATGCGGCTGCACGAATTCATGAAATATCATATAGCCGGTTAATCGACGGCATGAAAAAAGCGGGTGTGGAAATTGACAGGAAGACACTGGCCGAGCTTGCTATTCATGATCCTCGCGGATTTTCTGAAATAGTCAGTATAGCAAAGGGTAAGCTAGCAGCATGCTAAAGGAACTTGAGGAACTTCAAAGGCAGGCAGAATCTGATTTGCGTATTTCAAAAACTGAAGAGGAGTTCCTTGCTGTAAGAACAAAGTATTTGGGAAGGAAGGGGATACTGACAAGGCTTCTCCGTAACCTCGGAAATATCAAACCGGAAGACAGACCTTTAATCGGTAATCGTTGCAATGAAATTAAAAATACCCTTGCTGATAAGATAGAAAAAGCTCTGAAAGCTATTACCAAGCTGAAAAAGGATGAGATTCTTCTCCATGATAGAATCGATGTAACGCTCCCTGGCAGAAAAGTCCGATATGGTAAAGTTCATCCCATAACCCAGGTCTGTCAGGAGATATGTGATATACTTACAGGGTTTGGTTTTACAGTTGTCGAAGGTCCGGAAATTGAACTGGACTATTACAATTTTGAAGCCCTGAATATTCCTAAAAACCACCCTGCACGTGATATGCAGGATACGTTTTATATAGAAGATAATATTGTCCTGCGCACGCATACCTCACCGGTCCAAATCAGGGTCATGGAGAAGCAGAGACCACCGGTGAGAATTCTTTCACCGGGCCGGGTGTATCGTCCCGATTCAGATATCTCTCATACACCCATGTTCCATCAGATTGAGGGTTTATTGGTAGATAAAGGCATCACCTTTGGTGACTTGAAAGGTGTTCTAACATCATTTCTCAAGCAGATGTTTGGTGAGGGTACAGCGCTTCGATTTCGCCCCAGTTTTTTCCCCTTTACAGAGCCCAGTGCTGAGGTTGATATCAAGTGTGTCATGTGTAAAGGCGAGGGTTGCCGTGTGTGTTCTCAGAGCGGCTGGCTTGAAATACTGGGATCAGGGATGGTGGATCCCGAGGTTTTTAAGAACGTAAATTACGATCCGGAAGAGGTATCCGGTTTTGCTTTCGGCCTTGGTCTTGAGCGGATCGCCATGCTTAAGTACGGTATATCCGATATCCGGTTATTTTTTGAAAATAACTGGAGGTTCCTAGAACAATTTTAACCTCCGTAAGAATATCTATTTAGGATGCGGATTCATAAATTCTAAGCACGAAATCCGAAATCATAACCAATGTCAAAATCCAAGTGACCAAAACGTTCAGAAAGTCGATATTTGAATATAATATTTGTTTAGAATTTAGATATTAGTATTTAGGATTTACTTGCATGTTAGTCAGTCTCAGATGGCTTAAAGATTATATAGATATCAGAATTTCACTCGCAGAGCTAGTAGATCAGTTGACAATGGCCGGTCTTGAGGTAGAAGCCGTCAAAGAAATAGGTACTTTATTTAGGAATGTTGTAGTTGCAAAGATTATTTCCCTCAGACCCCATCCGGCGGCAGATAATTGTTTTCTTTGTGATGTGACTACGGGTGAAAATATCTTTCCAGTGGTATGTGGCGCCAGTAACATCCGCACTGGTGATGTGGTGCCTTTCGCAAGAATTGGGGCAACTATACCTGGTGGTTATACCATCAGGAGCTCAAAAATCAGAGGTGAGATATCAGAGGGCATGCTCTGTTCCGAACAGGAACTCGGGATAGGCAGTGATACTGCAGGTATCATGATTCTCCCCAACGATCTTTCTATCGGCGAGGACCTATCAAAAGCACTTGGTCTGGAGGATACCGTTCTTGATATTGCGATTACGCCGAACCGTTCGGACTGTTTGAGCATCATTGGTATTGCACGTGAAGTTGCGGCAATTACAGGATTGAAGTTTAAGTATCCTGATATTACCGTAGCGGAAAGTGAAGAGGATATAAACCGTATAACGTCAGTGGATATCCTCGATCCCGATCTGTGCCCCCGATACAGCGCCAGAATGATAAAAAATGTTGAGATAAAACCTTCACCATTTTGGATGCGCCAGAGGCTGGAAGCCATCGGCTTTCGTGCCATCAACAATATTGTTGATATTACCAATTATGTGATGATGGAATTGGGCCAACCGCTTCATGCATTTGATTTCAGGTTTCTTGAAGAGGGCCGTATTGTAGTCAGAAGATCCCGCAAAGGAGAAATGTTCACATCCCTCGATGATAAGGAGCATATTTTGGAGACTGATACGCTGATGATTTGTGATGGCGTCAAACCAGTCGCTATTGCCGGTATCATGGGTGGTCTTAATTCCGAAGTCAAGGAGGACACAAAGACAATTCTGTTGGAAAGTGCTTATTTTGCACCATCCTCTATTCGTAAGTCGGCAAAATTGCTGGGCATGGTTACGGATGCTGCATTCAGATTCGGTCGTGGTGTAGATCCTGAAGGTGTGATCAAGGCGCTTAACAGAGCGGCACGGTTTATGGCAGAAATTTCCGGCGGGGCAGTTTGCAAAGGTTACATCGATCAATATCCTAAGAAAGTTGAAACAGCAAGGGACATTCCCTTCAGAATAAGAAGGGTTAACGACATCCTGGGAACAGATATTAATGCATATGAAAGTACCAGAATTCTGAAATGTCTGGACATGTCGGCTCATAGGGAAAGTGACGACGTTTACCGAGTGACCCCACCAACATACAGGGTAGATATCACGAGGGAAATAGATCTTATCGAAGAGGTGGCAAGACTTTATGGTTATGACCGTATCCCTGTAACTTTGCCCCCGGTTTCGGTTGTAACTGTAATGAAGGATCATAAAAAAATTCTCTCGGACAGTATCCGGAAAATTCTGGGAGGATCCGGATATTCGGAGGTAATCACGTATAGTTTTATCTCCCGTGGCTTTGTAGATCAGCTGGGACTTGCTTCGGAGGATGAGCGTCGAAAAATTATTCAGATAAGAAATCCCCTGGCGGAGGATCAGTCGGTAATGCGGTCAACGCTCATTATCGGCCTCCTGGAAACAATGAAGAAAAATGCCAATAATGGCTGCTTTGATCTCAAGGTGTTTGAGATGGGCCGGGTTTTTTTCCACCATAAAGAGGGTGAGCTACCAATTGAGAAGAACACGATCGGTTGCCTGATCACAGGCCTGCGTTATGATGATCTCTGGTCTTCAAAGGTGTATGCTGATTTTTATGATATAAAAGGATGTATAGAGAACCTCCTTGACGGTCTCGGGATTTCAGGTTTAAAATTCAGGACCGATTATGGGGAGACCTTCCTGCATACAGGGAAGTCCTGCGGGGTATATGTTGGTGGTCAATTGATCGGGGTCGTAGGGGAAGTGCATCCTGATGTTCTTATGCGGATGGATTTAAAGAATGTGGCTTATGTATTTGAAATTGATATAGATATTCTGGCCAACCTTTTTACCGGCGAGGTGATATATAAAGACCTGCCTAGGTTTCCATCTGTCGTGAGAGATGTGGCCTTTGTAGTTGGCCAAGAGATGGAAGCGGATAGAATGGTTAATCTAGCCATAGATATGGGTAAAGAATTGCTTGAAAAAGTAAGTGTTTTTGATGTATATTCCGGCAAAAGCATACCCCATAGCAAAAAAAGTTTGGGATTAAGGTTTACGTATCGTGCTGCTGACAGGACATTGACAGATGATGAAGTGAATCAGGTACACGGGGTGATAGTAAACGGTATCATTGATGTAACTGGGGCAAAAATCAGGGGAGAAGAAAATTAGATATCTGAAAGATTGTGGAGGTTAGAAATGACGAAGATTGATATTATTCAGGATGTGTATGAGAAGCTGGGATTTTCGAAGAAGGATGCTGCAAAGATTGTTGAGTCGGTTTTTGAGATCATTAAAGACAGTCTTGCTAACGGCGAAAAAATAAAGATTTCCGGTTTTGGTAACTTTTCAGTCAAGGAAAAGAAATCTCGCAGAGGCAGAAATCCCCAGACCGGCAGTGAGATAGAGATATCGGCTAGAAAAGTGCTTACCTTTAAATCGAGTCAAGTGTTACGCAAGGCTCTGAACAGTTAATCTTCGAAGATATTAGGAAGCTCTAAGCACGAAATCCTGATGACCCGGTAAAAACATGTCCACGCAGTTATAGTCAAGTATCAGTAACTGTACTAAAAGTGGTTGACTTCTCAAAGAACACCGGAAGCAAGGCGTATCCTTAGACAGGCTTAGGATAATTTTGCCTGAGGAAAGAGGCGTAGATAAATATTCTATCCGTAACATATGCCTCGGCCTTTGCAGGAGGTAAACTCCAGCTGGGGAACATTTTACAAGCCTCTAATCCTGAATGCTAAGCGAATTCAAACCCAAGTAATGCAAATCTAAGCTTTGGCGGGAAATACATATGTGGAGCTTCAAGATTCGAACTTGGTCTTGTTGGGATATTAGGATTAAGGCTTTTAAATGAATATTCCGATTCCGGACAAAGAGTATTTTCGTATCGGAGAGGTCGGTAAGATCCTTGGCGTAGATCCTTACGTCGTCAGGTATTGGGAATCTGAATTCAAATCAATAAAGCCAATTCGTACGAAATCCGACCAACGTCTATTCAGGAGAAAAGATTTAGAAGAGCTGTTGATTATAAAAAACCTCCTCTATGCCGATAAGTTTACCATCAGCGGTGCCAAAAAACAGTTGTTGAAGATAAGGGAAGGGATGGTACAATCTGATCAGGCCTGTGAACGTGAGCTGCTTGGTGAGATTAAAAAAGGATTACTGCAGATAAGAAAAATAGTGAGTTGAAGAGAAAAAGGGACAGGCATCTCCTTACGAAGGAAAAAGTAACCTGTCCCCCGTCCTTACCGTATCCTTAATGTTTGGCTGATCTTTTGGATGCCTTGAGCGGATTGATTTTTTGTGTGGCTTCTATGATTTCTCTCTTTACGTGCGATGCAGTCGGACAGTTTCCAGAAAGCCATTTGCTGACGGGTTCAGGATAGACCTTGCAGTACTGACCGGTCGGGCAATCTATAATTTTATTGCAACCTTCACACTTATCAATAGTTGTATGACAACTACCTCCATTAAATCCACAACCTTTCTTCGTCATGAAGGCACACTCTGAACCAGTCTTGATGGTTTGACAGACCATTGGAATCACCCCCTTTCATGTTTATTTTGTAAATTTCTATTGGTAGTAGAAGTAATTTAAAATCCTAATTTTATAGCAAGCTCAACGATTGATGTCAAGAAAAAAATGTGCAAAGATTAATTATGTAATATTAACGTCATGAATAGCCAATCGAATGAATTGACTTCAAAACGCAATCATGTTAGGCAAACACCACTGTTAGGGGATGATTTATGAAGAGTGAAAAACATCAATGAACATCGCATTATGTTTGAGTCTGCCATGTTAGAAATAAGAACATTTGAGATAAAAAATAAGCTCGGCCTTCATGCGAGGGTCGCAGCGAAGCTGGTCAATGTGTCAACACGGTTTAAGTCAAAAATCTTTTTCGAAAGGGATGGCAGAGTTGTGAATGGAAAAAGTCTTCTCAGTATCTTGACATTGGCCTGTCCTTTAGGAAGCCGAATAACAATAAGAGCAGAAGGGATAGATGCACGGGAGGCGATTGAGGATCTTGAGAAACTGATAGAAGATAAATTTGGAGAAGATTGATGGATACGGATGAAGAAAAAAAATCTTTTGTACTAAAGGGGATAGGAGTCTCGCCGGGTATAGTAATCGGAAAGGCATACTTGTACGACCGCTTCAATGCTCAGGTTTCCTTTTTTAAGTTGAGGGACAAGAACCTTGTATCTGAAGAAATTAGACGGTTCAAAACAGCCCTAAAGGAATCAGAAAAGCAGCTTCTGGAAGTAAAAAATAGACTCCGGGAATTGGCCGGCCGGGAACCGCTATATATCATCGACGTTCATATCATGATCCTAAAGGACAAGATGTTTATCAACCATACAATTCAATATATTAAGGACATGTTAATCAATGCAGAGTGGGCCATTAAGATGACCATCGATAGATATAGAGAAATCTTTGAAAAGGTGGAAGACGAATATCTTAAAGGACGGATCAGTGATATTCGATATGTGGGGCAGATGATTCTGAGGAATCTTGCCGGAGAAAAGAAAGAGGCCATTACGGATGTTAGTGGGAAGGGTATCGTCATAGCCATAGACCTTTCACCTGCGGATACTGCGCAGATGATGATTAACAAAGTCCAGGGATTTGCGACAGATATGGGAGGGAAAACATCCCATACAGCAATTGTGGCCAGAGCGGTTGAAATTCCCGCCGTTGTTGGTTTGGAATCCGTTACAAAAATGGTTCGAACAAATGACAACATTATTGTTGACGGTTCCGCGGGGCTTGTTGTTGTAAATCCTGATCCGGAAATGATTAAGGTATATGAAGATAAGCAGAAGCACTTTGAGACAGCCCAGGAAAACTATCTGAAATATGCCCATCTTCCTGCGATAACGAAGGATAATTATAAAGTGGAAATAGGTGGAAACATCGAGTTTATCGAGGAGATTCCTTCTGCCATATCCCATGGTGCCGAAGGCATCGGTCTGTATAGAACGGAATTCATCTACATAAATAAAGAACAGCTTCCAACGGAGGAAGAGCACTTTTCACATTACAGAAGTGTTGTTGGGTCAAAGGGCTTGAAATGGGCAACTATCCGTACCCTTGATTTAGGTGGTGATAAGTTTTACTCTGATCCTAAGTTAGCCAAGGAGATGAACCCCCAAATGGGCCTGAGAGCCATAAGATTTTGTCTGAAGGAAGTGGGTTTGTTTAAGGTACAGTTGCGGGCAATTGCCCGAGCCAGTGCTTTTGGTAAGACGAGAATCATGTTTCCTATGATTTCAGGGGTTGAGGAAATACGAGAAGCCAAAAAAATCTTTTTTGAGGTTAAGGATGATCTTATTGCCCAGGGTATACCGGTTGGCAACGACATTGAGATCGGAGTCATGATAGAAGTTCCGTCTGCTGTAATTATTGCCGATGAATTGGCAAAGGAAGTGGATTTTTTTAGCATAGGCACAAACGACCTGATCCAATATGCTTTGGCTATTGATAGGATAAACGAAAGGGTGACCTATTTGTATGAACCCTTACATCCAGCCGTATTGAGGCTTATAAAGCAAGTGATCGACGTTGGTCATAGAGCAGGCATTCGGGTTGCAATGTGCGGGGAAATGGCTGGTGAACCAGCTTATATCATGATTCTTTTAGGGCTCGAAATTGATGAGTTGAGCATGAATCCTCTGGCAATACCGAAGGTAAAAAAGGTAATCCGTGGTTCTACTTTGAAGGAATCCCAGGCCCTGTTAGAAAGAGTCATGACATTTTCGTCTGCTTCTGAGATACGAGAATTTGTGAATAATTACATGAGCGAACGGTTTCCTGAAGAGTTTCAGCTGAACGGGACTTAAGAGATTAAATAGTAAAAGACACATCTACGACGGGTTCGTAAAAGTCGAGTAAATTACGTTTTATACGAGGCCGCCCGGTTTTAAATTTTTACGAGATCATTATGTCCATCCTGTCAAAAATTAAAGCGCGGATGACAGACAGTGGAGAAATTTTCTCCGGATGCCTTTACAAGGAGGACAATTTTCCTCTATTCTGGCTTATTAAGAATGTATTGTCCAAGGTCGAACTTGCTGATGAATATGTCGAATCATTAAAAAAACTTTCGGAAAAAGGGATAGTCATTTATGCAATTAAAGATAAAAGTCAGCTCAATAGTCTTATTATACGTGAGCTTTCGGCCAGAAAGGGTATACCAAGGCCGGTTTATTGCCACGGAATTAATATGATTTTCTGGCAGCCTTTCTCTGCTGCTTTTAGGGTTGTTTTTTCCATTCTATTTCATTTTCTTATCAAAAAGGACATTCTGGAAACCTACAAGACCAACTATCTGAAACGGATCATCATAGAAGGGAAAAGTGTAGTTATACATCTTGGAGGTTCAGAATTTTTTGAAAACCGTATGACACAAAAAGCGCTCATACAATTGATTGAAACTCAAAAAACTTTTAATATGCCGATTTACATCATTCCGGTTATGATTACCTATGGACGACGGAGGGATAAGGAGAAGGAGAGTTTAATAAATATTTTGTTTGGCCAGACAGAAGAAACGGGTGCACTTCGCCGGGTGATTACATTTCTCCGATACTCCAATCAAGCAACGGTGATAGCTGCAGATCCTATTGAGCTTAAGGATTTCGTCGATGAAAACAAAAATATCACAACAGAGGCAATATACCATGACCTGAGAAGAGAACTGATAGATAGGATTGATGAGGAGAAGACAAGCATCGTGGGGCCTGTTTTGAAGTCGAGGGAAGAAATTATTAGCATGGTCCTTAATGAAGATAATCTCAATCATTTTATGGAAGAGATGGCTGCCCATGGGACAAAAGAGCATGATACCCTCCTCAAGGAGGCGGAAAAATACATACGGGAAATTGCGGCTGACTATAATGATATGTTTATCAATCTCTGGGATAAATTTCTTACGTGGTTGTGGAATAATATCTATGATGGTGTGATGGTTGACAAGTCTGAACTGGCAAAAATACGAAATATATCGAAAAAGATGCCTTTTGTCATCATACCCTGCCATCGGAGCCACATCGATTATCTCCTCCTTTCTTATGTTTTTTACAAACATAATATCCAGATGCCGTTTGTCGCTGCCGGTACCAATCTGTCGTTCTGGCCCGTGGGGTACATCTTTAGAAAATCGGGCGCCTTTTTCATTCGTCGTACCTTTAAGGGGAACATACTCTACAGCGAAGTATTCGCCAAATACGTGGAAGTCCTTTTAAAAGAAGGTCTGCCGCTTGAGTTTTTTATAGAAGGGGGGCGGAGTCGCAGCGGTAAGATGGTAATGCCAAAATTTGGTCTCCTTTCAATGCTCATCCAGGCTTACAAAAAGAAGGCCTGTGATGATCTAGCAGCAATTCCAGTCTTCATTGGTTATGATCGTGTCATTGAAGGGGATTCCTACTTGAAGGAGCTTGGAGGAGTACCGAAAGAAAGAGAGAAGACTTCAGATGTAATAAAAAGTCATAAAATTTTAAGGAGACGTTACGGACGCGTTTATGTGAACATCGGTGAGCCGATTTTTTTAAAATCATATCTTGCATCGCAGGAGAAAGCTTTTGAAGATATGACCACAGAAGAAAGACAGAGCCTGTATAGGAAGATCAGTTATGAAATTGCTCTGGAAATCAATAAGGTGTCTGTAGTTACCCCTTTTTCTCTCGTTGCGTCCGGTTTGCTTTGCCACGACAGAAAAGGAATATCTCATGATGAAATGATGAATGTGATAGATTTATTTTATGATTATCTCAGCCATAGAGAAGTAAACTTTGCTGCTACCCTGGTTAATAGAGAAAAGGCTGTTATAGATGCCCTTAACCACTTTGATCAGTTGGACATTATATCCAAAATGGGGGCGGATGAAGAAGAACATGATGAAATAGAAGAAGTTGTTTACTCCCTGGAAGATGACAACCGACCGAAATTAGAGTATTATAAAAATACTATCCTTCATTTTTTCATCCCGATTGGCTTCGTAGCCGCGTCATTGCTGGCAAGTCATGAAGATGTGGTATCCTTGAATCGGATCGTGAAGGATTACCAGTTTTTTAAAAGACTCTTCTGGCATGAATTCATCTTTGACGATCGGAAGGACGATTTGGATGAGGTGAATGATGTCCTCTCTTATTTAAACAACAGAGGTATGATAACCGGTTTGGAGCAGGATGGACAGGCCCTGGTCGAGGTTAAGGGCAAGGGCAGGGTGAATCTAATGCCCTTTGCCGGTTTGGTACGCAACTATATAGAATCGTACTGGGTCGTGATCAGAGGTTGCCTGTATCTAAGGAAGGGAGCAATGCAGGAAAAAGACTGGATGAGGAAAATCCAGCGGCTTGCTGTTAAGATGTACAAAAAAGGAGAGATACGTAGGGCAGAAGCCCTGTCGCAGTCCAATTATCAAAGTGCTATGCAATTTCTCCAGGATGATGAAATTGTGTATATTTCCGAGTCTGGCGATAAAGGAGATAAGAAAGAATCTAATCTATATACACTTGCCGCCAGCAAGGTGGACATGGATTCTCTCCGACATAGATTGTTCGAATTCTTATAGTGACGGCGTCGTAGAAGTTACTCTGGTTTTTGCGATGTTATTTCTTTGAAACCTTTGTAAAAGGTCTCAGTTTTTATTTGACTTACCCGGCCGTTCATGCTAAGGAGCGCAACGCAGATGGATAAGGACACTAAGAAAGCAGCCATCCAGCTTGCATATGCCAGCAGTATTGGCATTGCCATGTTGCTGTTTATTTTCGGAAGTCTCTGGCTAGGTGTCCAACTCGACAGGGAGTTTGGAACTGGATATAAATTAACAATATTGCTTTTGATAATAGGTATTATTGCCGGATTCTGGAATATATACGGTTTAATAAAGAAATTTTCATGGGATGAAAAACCTATAATTAAGTATCTGAAAAGTGAACCGCACAGAAAAAGACCCCCTCCAAAAAAAGCTTGAGCTTACAAACTGGATTATCCTGGGGATACTTCTCATGCTCAGTTTTATCTACATGCCATACAGATTTGCTTTTGGGATGTTGTTGGGTGGTTTTATAAGTATTGTAAATTTTTATTGGCTCGGTCGGGATCTGAGAAAGGCGTTCATCAGGCTTTCTGAGCGGTCAAATTCATCTGTCATGCTTAAATATTACATCAGGTTTGCCGTTACGGCTGTTGCCCTGTATTTTATCATATCCGGAGATTTTGTTGATATAATAGGGTTATTGATTGGTCTTTCGACAGTAGTTATTGCCATAGTATTTACCACAATCGGAGCGGCATATTCAAAAAAAAATTGCATTGAGGAGGTTAAATAAGAGATGCATTCTTTGTCATTCCTTGAAAACCACTATATTCCAGCACATGTAATGTATACCTGGTTTGTCATGGCGCTACTGGCTGTTTCTTCTTTTCTTGCAACACGCCGGCTGGACATCTATCCGACCAGGTTTCAGAATGTTATGGAAGTTGTTATGAGTGGTTTCGATTCCTTGATTAACGATACCATGGGTCACGAAGGAAGAAAATTTTTCCCGCTGATTGCAACCATAGGACTCTTTATCCTTGTATCCAACCTTCTGGGGCTTGTTCCTGGTTTTGAAGCCCCCACAGCTAATCTCAACACGAATGCCTCGATGGCGATAGTGGTTTTTTGCATGACTCACATTATGGGAGTTAAGGTTCATGGATTCAAGTACATTAAGCAATTTTTGGGACCGGTATGGTGGTTGATGCCCCTCATGTTTCTCATTGAAATGGTAAGTCACTTAGTCCGTCCCTTATCACTTACCGTGCGATTATTCGGAAACATCGAGGGTGGGCACATCGTTGTAGCTGTATTATTTTTGTTGGCTCCTTTCCTTATCCCTTTGCCGATTCTCTTTCTGAAGATTTTCATATCAGTTATCCAGACCCTCGTCTTTATGTTACTATCCATGATGTATATTGCCGGCGCGATGGAAGAGGCACACTAATAACTGTCAGCCGCTTGTAACTATACTGAGGAGGGGCCAAGACCCCCGCGGTTTTGTCTCCTCCTCCATATAAAGAGGGTGGGGTCTAAAAAATATGATCCCTATTCCCTGAGCTCTATCCCATG